>JAABUZ0100000517.1_pt1 | contig 93680 bp, 96 predicted proteins | sample 5562091 | NCBI WGS metagenome assembly JAABUZ01 (sample SAMN12813069, study PRJNA571459) | rock metagenome | isolation source: Antarctica rocks | place: Antarctica: Victoria Land, Linnaeus Terrace sud | collected 2015-12-21
GTCGGGCCGCGCCACACTGGAGCTGCCCGCGCAGAGCGCAACGCTCCGAATTGACCCCAACTTTCTCAAGGACGCCAAGTATCCCGTCACGATCGATCCAACGATCGTCTATCCCAATGAAGTTCAGACGGACAATCCAACCGCTTACTGGCGGCTGGGCGAGAGCAGTGGAAGTACGGCCTACGACAGCGCAGGTGGCCTAGATGGTACTTACGTCAATTCACCCGTGCTAGGACAACCAGGCGCGCTTGCGGGGGATCTCGATACGGCGGTCCGCTTCAACGGGCCTGGATCAAACGATTATGTCGAAGTGCCTGACGCCCCGTTTCTCCGGTTCACGACCTCGTTCACTATTGAAGCGTGGATATACCAGGATAGCTTTCAGAGCGCTGGCTACCGAATAGTCGACAAAGAGACGGCAGGCATTAGCGACGGCTACAACTTCGACACATTGGGTGTGGGTGACATCAGCGGCAGAGGTCATCGACTCCGTTTGTGTGGGAGTGAGCAATCTGGGAATGACCAATGCCCCTACGGCAATACTGATTACTCCCTGAACGAGTGGCACCATGTCGTGGTCACAGTTTCGGGTACCACAGCAACCTTCTACCTAGATGGGCAGCCTGACGGCTCTGGACTCGTTGGCTCGACGCCCATTCAGCAGAATACCCTCCCTTTGCGCATCGGTGCTGCGAATGTCGGGTGTGGTGGCGAATGTGGTCTCCAAGAGTACTTTAGTGGACTCATCGACGAAGTAGCGGTGTACGACCATGCGTTACCAGCCGAGCGGATTACGGCCCACAAGGATGCGGGTGAACCAGAATGTAATTCGGACGAGTCCGATAGCGAGGAGTGTGGGGATCAAGGACCGTTCCAGACACCTAATCCTCCCGATCCATGTCGTAACCATGATCCCATCGCATCACGTCCATCTGTGGGGACCGGTGATACCTACAATCGTCTTTTGGGACAGGGCGTCTACGTGTTACGCGACCGTACAACTCGGGATATTCGATACGTGGGCCGCGGAGACGTCTCCCGCCGACTTGCCGCGCATCGGTTGGATCCGGAGAAAGCGAACCTCGACCAAATCGTTGTAGCCGACAACAATCTCTGCTACGAAGAGGCGCGGGGGCTCGAACAACGACTCCAGGACGAGTACAAGGGAAGAAAACATCCTGAAGCGGTTGATCCCCGCTCTACTCAATAGGATCCGCGGGATCAGTCTCAAGAACCGTAACATCCAAACCTACCTGGCGGCGGCCGAGCGGCTCGTCGCTGAGGCGATCAACACCATCGACGGGACGCCCTGAGAATGCAGACGATGGGTGCCGGGGCTCCGAGACAGCTGGCCGAACCGGGCCAGCTCGAGCGCAGCCTAGACTCGCAGCGGCGAGCATCGGGCCCGCCCCGCATGGGATGAGGTGACACTATGGGTGCCTGGGGGCCAGCAAGCTTCGACAACGACGACGCCGCCAGCTGGCTGGACGATCTGCCGGACCACACGGATGTGACAGTGCTGAGCCAGGCGCTCACGGCGGTCGCCGCGGTGGACGAGGTGGAGGCGCCGGAGGCCAGCATGGCTCTGGCCGCGGCCGAGCTGGTGGCGGCCCTGGGCGGGCAGCCGGCGCCGGACCTGCCCGAGGCGGCACGCCGCTGGGCCACCGACCACCAGCAGCCGCCTGGCCAGGCGTTGCGCGAGCTCGCCTTGAGCGCCGTCAGCCGTGTGCAGACGCGGTCGGAGCTCCAGGAGCTGTGGGACGAGACGCCAGATGGGCCACGCTGGCAGGCGGTGGTCGCCAACCTGGCAGCGCGCCTGCAGGGCGCGGCGGCGCCGCGAGCGACCCGACGGCGCCAGCGGGGCAAGCCTGCCGCGAGCAGACGGGTTCGGGTGCGGGAAGGCGATCTGGTCTGGGTGCCCGTGGTCGAAGGCCAGTTCGCCGTTGGGATTGTGCTGCATGTCTCGCGCTACTTCCGCCAATCCATGCTGGTGGGGTTCTTCCCGGTGCTGTTCGCGCGGCCCGAGGAAGTGGAGGTTGGCACCCTGGTGGAGCCGTTCGTCGAGACCCCGAACTACGTGAGCACCCGTGCCGTCAGGGACGGCGGCTGGTCGGTGATCGGCCACAGCCAGGAGCTGCTGGCCCGCTCCACGGTGCCGGTGCTCCGCGTCGTTGCCACGCTGTACTACAAGGACGAGGTCGTCGGGCAGGTGGCGCCGGCGGAGTATCCCAACCATCCGGTGGCGCTGGGGCAGGGCGACAAGTCGGTGGAGGGTGTGCTTCGGGCCCACCTCGCCCCGCGTCGATGAGCCAGCGCTGGCAGCCGCACGCCTGCCGCGCAGTCCGACTGCGCCACACCGCACGGGGTTTGGAGCGTCTGTCCATCGGTGGCCCGCGTGCAGCCTACAAAAGGAGGGTTGTCTATATGAGTCAGTCTGTGGAAAAGGGTGAGCAACGCCGATCCTGGGCTACCTTGAAAGGCACGATCGAGGGCAAGCCCATGGTCGGCATCGTCAACACAAGCTACGCCACCTATGCCGCTAAGCACGACTATCCGTGGTGGCTGAGGATCTGCATCCCGTTGGTCGATCCTGAGTCGACGGGGCTGGCGACCGCATCGGATGGCCAGGCGCTCGAGCGATTCCAGCAGCAGATACTCGACCCGGCGCTGCGCCGAACCTGCGCGTGCCACTTCGTCGGCCGGGTCACTCAGGGAGGTTGGCGGGAGCTCTGGTACTACGTCGACACGCCCGAGTCGGTGGCGGCCGCCTTGAATGAGTTGGTCGAGGTAGGCTCGCAACGGCGCTTCACCTTCGGGTGCTACAAGGACGAGGACTGGGCAGAGGTCGCGCCCTACCTGGACCTGGCGACGGGGCAACAGAAGTCCCAGGACCGTTGACGAGCTGGATGCCCTAACGCTGGTGCCCCTTACGGGAGTTAGGCCTTTGCGGCCATGCGGGTGCTGGGATGGAGTCGCCGCAGGTCAGGCAGCGCTTCAGCCGCCCGCTCCGCCACTGTCGCCGCATTGCCGGCCGCAACGACGATGATCTGCTCAGTGCACTCCTTGTCCAGGTGCCGACCGGCTACCTCCAGGAGCTCGCCACGGTCCATGCCGTTCCACGGATATTGCGCCGAGCGGCGAATCGCGGATGGGTCGCGGCCGATGGCCGCGCAGTTCTCGTCCAGCCGGCCCGAGAACTCGCTGAAGTGCTCTCCGCTTGCTCGACCGGAGGGGTTCCAGACGTCGGCATAGCGGGCCACCAGGCGCATCGTGCGGTCGCCGCCGGCGCCGATCCAGATGGGAGGGTGCGGCTTCTGGATGGGCTTCGGATTGGCTATGGCGTCGACGAGCCTGTAGTAGCGGCCGTCGAACGTGGTTCGGTCCTCCGTCCACAGCGACTTGAGAATCTGCAGCGACTCGCTGAGCCGACCAACCCGGTGATCGAGCCCTTCGATGCCCAACATCTGGTGTTCGACTTCCGCCCAGGCCGCGCCAATCCCGAACTCGAGCCGGCCCGCGGACAGATGGTCCACCGTGACCGCGATCTTGGCGAGCAGCGCCGGGTGGCGGTAGGTGTTGCCCGTGACCATGGCTCCGAGGCGGACGTGCCGCGTCGCCTGGGCCATGGCGGCGAGCAGACTCCAGCCCTCGAAGACTGGCCGATCCGGTCCACCCGCGCCGATTGACGCCAGATGATCGAAGTCCCAGAGATGGTCGAAGCGCGCCTCGTCGGCGATCTGCCAGACGGCGCGCAGCTCATCGATTGTCGTGTCCTGGCCGGACAGCTTCAGTCCGAATCGCAATGGGGCGCTCACGCCACCTACGGTACCGCGGTTCGGCCGTCCGCGCACGGGCGTGGCACCGTCGCCAGCGCACGAGTCGGCCCAGACATGCCGGCGTAGGCCCTTGTGCCAGCAGGGGCGACTGTTCTACGACCCTGACGGCGTGGGCATGCCGACGGCTGCCACCTTTTCGAGGTCGGCCAGCGCCTGGCGGAAAGCCGCCTCTTTGATGTACGTCTGGTACGGCAGCCCATACTGAGCCGCCGCGCGACGCACCGTCGTCAGTTGATCCCGCCCCCAGCGGATCGTGACCCGCAGCTCATCGGTACCGTGGTCGGCCTGGGCAATCTGGCGCTCAATCTCAGCCTCCTGCTCGGGGCGTACTGCGAAAGGCTCCACCGGCTCGCGCGAGCCCGTTATGCGTAATTCGGTCATCAGTCTGCGTCTCCCTCTTCGCGGAAGCAGGACACGACCATGACGACGGACCCCGGTTCTAGCCAGAACCAGTAGAGCCCGTGGGTAGCGGTGTACGTCTCAAACCGCCGGTGGGTGGCATCCCAGACGGGAGGCTCCCCCTCCCGAAAAACGGTCATGGCGTCCTCGGCGGTCGTGAGATGCCGCGCGTAGATGTGCAGCATGTCGGGAGCGTCTGAGTCCGTCTTGAACACGAATGCGATGCCGGTCGTCGGATCGGTCCTGCGGATGTACCGCGGTGCTTGTGGCACTCCTGGCAGTCTACGCGGCTTGTGCACCATGTGCATACATTTCGCGTAAGAGCCTTGGCCAGGTGTCGCTCGGCGCCGTCGCTTCTCTCTGCTGGCTGGACGCGCAAGTGGTTCACGCCGCGGGACGGAGAATGAGCGTGTCGCGCGCTGCCCGAGTCACCCAGGAGGTTCTCCGATCCAGCCGGGCGGATCGCTGGCTGGGAAGGACTCCTCGGACGCCTCGTCCACCACGTCCGCCGTGGCCAGCTCAGCCGGGAGCTGCTCCCGAATCGCGCCCAGCAAGTCCTCGAACGTGTCAGCTCCCTCGTGCCTGGCGCCATTGATGAAGAACGTCGGCGTGCCGTGCGCCCCGCTGCGGACCGCGCTCTCCAGGTCGGCGTGCACCCGCTCCAGGTACACGTGCTCCGTCAGGTCGCGCTCGAAACGGCCGATGTCGACGCCGATCGCGGCGGCGTAGCCGACGAGGTCCCGGTCCGCCAGCGCCCCCTGGTGCTCGAACAGCATGTCGTGCATTGCCCAGAACCGGTCCCTGCCCTGGGCGGCGGCCGCCTCGGCCGCCTCCGCGGCGTGGCGCGCGTGCGGGTGCTCGGGCCGCGGGAAGTGGCGAAACACGAAGCGCAGCTGATCACCCAGCCGCCGCCGGACGTCCTGCACGGCGTGGTACGACCGGCCGCAGAAGGGGCACTCGAAATCGCCGTATTCGAGCAGCGTGACCGGCGCGTCCGATGGCCCCAGCACGTGGTCCCGTGCGGGATCGACAGCTGGGCTGAGACCGAGCTCGCCGCTGTTGGCATGGTGCATGGACCGCTCTCCTTAGTGGCTGGGTACTGGCGTGGGCCGCGTGGGCTCGGGTGCTGCTGTGATGGCGGCCGGTGCCGCGCGGATAGCTTGCAGGAACTGCCTGACCATGAGCGCGGCAGTCGCCCCCTCGCCAGCAGCGCTCACCAGTTGCTTGGTGCTGCCCAGGCGCGCGTCGCCGGCCGCGAAGACACCCGGCTGGCTGGTCTCGAGCGTCGGGCTGGTGCGCACGAACCCCGCCTCGTCCAGATCGACAACACCGCGCAAGAACCCCGTGTTGGGCTCCAGCCCGACGAAGACGAAGGCGGCGGCCGGGTGGATCTCCTCGTCGGTCCCGGTACCCGTGTCGTGCAGCACCACGCTGCGCAGCTTCGTGTCGCCACGGAACTCTTTGACAGCTGTATGCGGTCGCACGTCGACCCCCGGGTGGCCGAGCACCTTGGCCATGGCGGTCTTGCTGGCGGACAGCTCCGCGCCGCGCACGACGATGGTGACGCGGCTGGCAAACTTCGCCAGAAACAGCGCGCCCTCGGCGGCGCTGTTGCCCGCGCCGACCACCAGCAGCTCCTGGCCGCGATAGAAGGGACCGTCGCAGGTGGCGCAGAAGTGGACGCCGGCCCCGATGAAGTCCTCCTCGCCCGGTACGCCAAGCCGCCGATAGGTCGCGCCAGGCGCCAGGAGCGCCGCGTACGCGCGCACCTCGTCCCCGTTGTCGAGGCCGATCACGCGGTACTGGCCGTCGGTCGTGACCTGGTTCACCTGCGCTGCCGAGAGGATCTCGACGCCGAAGCGGCGACATTGGGCCACGAGGCGGTCGGCAAAGTCGCCGCCGCTGATCCCGTCCGGAAAGCCCGGGTAGTTGTCGAGCTGCTCGGTGACGCCGGCCTGCCCACCCGGCCCGGCGCGCTCCACGACCAGGGTCTCGATCCCCTCCCGCGCGGCGTACAGGGCGGCTGTCAACCCGGCCGGCCCGCCGCCGACCACCACCAGGTCGTAGAAACGGCAGCCCGGATGCGTCTGGAGCCCGAGCTTGGCGGCCAAGGCCACGTTCGACGGCTCCACCAGCACCGCGCCGTCCGGGAAGACGATCGTCGGGATGATGCGCTTGCCCTCGTTGACCCCCTCGACCAGGCGCAGGCCAGCCTGATCCTGGTCGACGTCCACGAACCGATACGGGACGCGGTGCTCGCCGAAGAACTGCTTGGCTCGCTTGCAGTCCTGGCACCACGCGGTGCCGTACATGCGGATGGTGCCCGTGCCGTCTAGTGCCACGGGCCGTCCACCTCGGCTCCCATGCCGCCGCCGCCTGCCCACGGCCGATCACATGCGGTCGCTGCCACACTGGGCGCATCCGCGCGTCCTCGATTCACACCTGCACCTCCGGAGAGCTGCGCACGCCGCACTCCACCTTTACAACCCGCGCCATCACGGGCCTGTTCCCCGTGCGCGCCAGAGATGTGATGCTGTCGACCTGCTACGCTGGTCGTATCTTCGAGGGGGAGGGGTGCCGATGCCTGCCCGCGAGCCGCGAGAGCTGCACCACGTGTTCGCCGAGGCCTTGAGTGCCGGCGATCTGGATGGTCTGATGGCGCTCTACGAGGGGAACGCCGCCATCGTTCCAGAACCTGGCCAGGTGGTCACGGGGAGCGACAACATTCGGAAAGTCCTGAGCGGCTTCCTGGCTTTGAAAGGAACCATAGCGCTCCACACGCGGACAGTCGTCCGGGTGGGAGACTTGGCCCTGCTGCATGCCGAGTGGACGCTCAAGGGTACCGGCCCTGACGGCCAGGCAGTCGAGCTGGCCGGCCGCACCTCGGAGGTCGTCCGCCGCCAGACCGACGGGTCCTGGCGCTACGTGATCGACAACCCGTACAGCGTCGATTGAGGGCGCGGCCGGAAAGGAGCGCCCCTGAACAGCTCCTTGGCGGAGCATGGCTCCTGTGACCCAGAGGGGGTAGCGCCTATGGCACGGGCGGCCGACTACATCCTGGGAGTCACCTGGGAGGAGCCGGATGCTCCGCCGGGCCAGCGGGAGCCCAGCTGGGAGTCGGGAGACCAGACAGCTGGAACAAGGTCTACGCAGTGACGGGCACGACCTTTGAGCCCACGTCGGAGATCTCCACGGCCTGACGCCAGGCAGCCGGAGCCGTGCCGTCGGCGGCCTCGGTACACTGCCGGTGCGCCTCGCCGGAGCGCTACATCTAACGGATAACGGAACAGCGGAGCAGCAACGCATGCAGTATCGCAAGCTCGGCGACACGGGCCCTACCGTGTCGGCCATTGGATTCGGCTGCTGGGAGATGGGCAATCCCGAGTATGGCAGCAGCAACGACAGCGAGATGGTCGCCGCGGTCAACCGGGCGATAGACCTGGGCGTCACGCTTTTCGATACGGCGCCCAACTATGGCTTCGGCGGATCTGAGGAAGTGCTCGGCCGCGCGCTCGGCGCTCGCCGCAAGGAGGTTGTTCTCGTCAGCAAGGTGGGCATCACCTGGGACCCGGTGACCTTCACTGCCAAGTTCGACGGTCGCTACTCCACGATCAAACGGATCAACGAAGAGAGCCTGCGCCGCTTGGGCACCGACCATCTGGACCTGGTCCTGATGCATTGGCCAGACCCGGAGACGCCGATCGCGGAGACGATGCGCGCGCTCGAAGAGCTACGCACCGAAGGCAAGGCGCGGCACGTCGGCGTCTCCAACTTCTCCGCGTACGAGCTCCATGAGTCGCGACGCTACGCCCCGATCTGCGCCAACGAGGTTGGCTACAACCTCTTCGACCGCCGCTGGGAGCGCGACATGTTTCCCGTGGCCCAAGAGCTCGGCATCGGGATCATGGCGTACGGGCCGATGGCTCACGGCTTGTTGACGGGCACCATGCCCCGTGAGAACACCTTCGACGAGCGCGACTGGCGCCGGCACGGCAACATCTTTGGCCAGCGTTTGTTCGGACCGAACCTGAACCAGAACCTGGACGTGGTCGACAAGCTGCTGACGGTTGCCGATCGCGCCGGAACGAGTCTGCCGCTGCTTGCCCTGTCCTGGGTGCTGCGCAACCCGGCCGTCTCAGTGGCGCTCACCGGCTGCCGCACGCCGCGCGAGATCGAGGAGAACGTCAGGGCGCTCGACGTGACGCTGGAGCCGGAGGTGCTCGCCGAGATCGATAGCGTGATGGCCGGGGCTGCTGGCCGAACTGACGTCATGCCAGGCCGGCACCATTTGCCCAAAGTCGACTGAGAGCTGGCGGCGTGAGATATGTCACGGTCGCCGGCGCGGCTAGACGCTACGCCGCAGGCGGGGGTCGAGAGCGTCGCGCACGCCGTCGCCAATGAAGTTGAAGGCCATGACCAGCGTCAGGATGGCCAGGCCCGGGAACGCCGACACCCACCACTGGTCGAACGTCTGGGTGCCCGCGGCGACCATAGCGCCCCATTCGGGCGCCGGCGGTGGCGAGCCCAGGCCCAGGAAGCTGAGCCCCGAGAAGGTCAGGATGGCGTTGCCAAGATCGAGCGTCGCCATGACGACGGCCGGCGCGAGGCAGTTGGGCAGCACGACCCGGGCCAGGATGCGCGGCTCGGTCGCTCCCACCGCCCGCGATGCGTGGACGTACTCGTTCTCTTTGACGGACAGCACCAGCCCGCGCGTGACCCGCGCGTAGCGGGGCCAGGAGACGGCGACGAGCGCGATCATGGTGTGGTCCAGGCCAGGCCCCAGGGCCGCGGCGATGGTCATGGCCAGGATGATGATCGGGAAGGCCATCACCATGTCCGTGCACCGCATCAGCAGACCGTCAGCCCAGGCCGGGCCGAAGCCGGCGACCGCGCCGATCACACCGCCTAACGCCAGAGAGACGGTCACCACCAGGAAGCCGACCGGCAGCGAGATGCGGCCGCCGTACACCACGCGGCTCAGGATGTCGCGGCCCAGCGCATCGGTGCCGAAAAGGTGCGCGGCTGTGGGCGGCTTCAGGCGGTCGACCACCCTCTGGGTCAACGGGCCGTACGGCGCGAACAGCGGCGCGCCAACGCTGACGATGATCCACGCCAGCACGACGGCCGCACCCCCCAGGACCAGCGGGTTGCGGCGACAGAACGCGACCGCCGCGCTCAGCCGCGCCGGCCGCCCGGCCAGGCCCCTTGTGGTCGGCGCGGTCGGCGGCGGGAGCGCCGACGGTGCCAGCGCGGCGTTGGACAGCGCCACTTAGCGGTTGGCCCGACGCAGGCGGGGGTCCAGGAGCACGTACGCCAGGTCCGTGGCCAGATTGACAGTGATGAAGACTGTGGCGATCACCAGGCTGACGCCCATGATGGCCGGGAAGTCGAGCGTCACCGACGACTGGTAGGCGTAGCGGCCTATCCCCGGCCAGGAGAAGATCGTCTCCGTCAAGACAGTCCCCGCCAGGATGTCCCCGAACGCCAGCCCGAGCACAGTGATCGTCGGGATCAGCGCGTTGCCGAGGGCGTGGCCGTAGATAACCGCCCATTGTGGCAGGCCCTTGCCGCGAGCGGTCCGCACGTAGTCGGCGGAGAGAACCTCGAGCATGCTCGACCGGGTCATCCGCGTGACCAGCCCAAGATAGACGCTGGCCAGGACCAGCCCTGGCAGGGCGAGGTGGCGCAGGCTGGATCTCAGCGCGCTCCAGTCGCCGGTCAGCAGGCTGTCGACGGTGTACATGCCGGTCAGGTGGCGCGGCTCGGGCATGCCCACGTCGATGCGCCCGGGGCCCGGGAGCCAGCCGAGCCGGAAGTAGAAGATGTAGAGCGCCACCAGCCCGAGCCAGAACACCGGGCTCGACACGCCGAGCAGCGAGACGCCCCGCACCAGATGGTCCAGCCACTGGCCCCGGCGCACGGCGGACGCGACCCCGAAAGGGATGCCCAGCGCGATGCCGACCAGCGTGGCGGTGATGGCGAGCTCGGCGCTGGCCGGCACGTAGCGCGCCAGATCCTCGGCCACGGGCATGTGGGTACGGATCGACACCCCGAAGTTCCCCTGGGCCAGGTTGCGCAGATACGCCAGGTACTGCTCAGGCAGCGGCCTGTCCAGGCCCCACTGCTGGCGGAACGCTGCCACGATGGCCGGGTCCTCCATCGAGCGCTGGCCGAGGTGGGCGGCCACCGGGTCGGCTGGCACTGTGTGGGACACGACGAACGCGATCAGCGTCATCCCGACCAGCAGCAGGGGCATGAACAGGAGGCGCCGAGCGATCAGCGTCTGCACCGGCGCTCCGCGCCCGTCAGGACTTCGTCAGCACGTACGGATTCACCCGCCACGCCGGGTTGTAGCTGTAATTGCCGACGTTGGCGCGCGTCGCTATGTAGATGCCGGGCTGGATCACGGCCGCGTACGGGCCGCTTTGCATCAGGTAGTCCTGGGCCTGCTGCCACAGCTGCGCCCGCCGCGCGTTGTCGGTCTCGACGTTGATCTGGTCGCGGAGCTGCTGGATGCTCGGATCGGAGTTGGCGTTGGTCCAGTTGGTGCGCTTGCCGACGATCCCCTCGGGCAGGAAGGCCAGGTAGTCGTTGGAGTCGAAGTAGTCGGGGCCCCAGAGCCAGAAGCCGAAGCCCTCCTTCCCGTCGCGGTAGTTCTGCAGCTCCGTGTTGATCTCGCCTGGCTTCAGCGTGACGTTGATGCCCGCGTCGGCAAGATCCGACTGGATCTTCTGAGCGACGATGTCGAAGCTCACGCCGCTCCGCGAGAAGTTCGTCGGGTACTGCAAGTCGACGCTCACGCCATTGGCGTAGCCGGCGTCCGCGAGCAGGCTCTTGGCGGCGTTGACGTCTCGCTTGAAAGCGTGGTCCGGCCCGTAGGCGCCCAGGAAGCCCTGTGGCAGGATCGACGCCGGGGTCACGCCCGCGCCGCCGACCAGCGCGTTGATCCCGTCGTAGTCGAGCGCGTCGCGGACGGCGTTCTGGACCCGCTGATCGCTCATTACGCCGGCCGTCAGCTCCGGGTTCTCGTTCATCAGGAGGAAGAAGATGTCGGCGCCGACGCCCTGCACGACCTTGAGCTGCGGACTCGCCTGCAGATCCGCCACCGCGTCGGGCGCGATCTCGGTGGCGATGTCGATGTCGCCAGCTTGCAGGGTGAGCTTCTGGGTCGCGGCCTCCGGGATGTTGCGGTAGATCACGCGATCGAACGGCGCGTCGCCCTTCCAGTAGCCAGAGAACTTCTGGACGTCGACCTCGGAATCGGGCGTGTAGCGGGTCATGACGAACGGCCCCGTGCCCGCCGAGTTCTGGTTGAGCCACGGCTCGGCGGCGTCAGTCGTCTTGGCGTCTGGGCCGCTCGTGCCGCCGTGCGCCTGCACGGTCTTGCTGTCCAGGACGGCAAAGACGGCGAAGCTGCCTTTGGCGATAAACGCGGGGTCGGACGCGGACTTGGTGACACGGACGGTCAGCTCATCGGGCGTCTCGATGCTGCTGATCCCGTCGAGCAGGAACGAGGGGTTGCCCTTGAGGCCCATCGCTCGCTCCCACGACCATTTGACGTCGGCCGACGTCATCGGGTTGCCGGCGTTCTGGAACTTCACCCCTTGACGCAGGTGGAAGGTGAAACTCTTGGCGTCCGGGCTCACATCCCAGCTCGTGGCCAGGTCGGGCACGATCGTGCTGATGTCGTTGTCGTCCAGCGTGACGAGCGTGTCGTAGGTCGCCTTGTGGACCATGCCGCCGATCTGTTCGAAGCCGCGGCCAGGGTCGAGCGACTTGATGTCGAAGGCGGCGCCGACGACGAGGGTTTTGGCATCCGCCGTGCTCTGGGCGGCCGGCGCGGCGCCAGCCGCCGGCGCGGCGGCCGCGACGAGCAGCCACGCGGTGGCTGCGGCAAACGATCTGGCGAGCGAGCGTGCACTCGTACTCATACTCATACGCATACGCATACGCATGGCGACCTCCGGGTCTCTGGCTGGCGTGCCCGCGGGCGACGCGGCGCGGCATGGGCGTGCGGGATGGCTCACGTTGACAGGCGGCCGTTTGCCGTGTCAAGTGTTACGCGTCAGGGGTCAAGGAGGTCGATCTCGTCGCTGTCGCCGAGCACTTCCCAGCGCTGCAAGGCTATGGGTACGTTGCCGTTCGTCCACAACGCGTCGTGGAAGGCGCGCAGACTGAACCGCGGGCCGAGCGCCAGCCGCGCATCGGCCAGGAAGCGCAAAATCTGGAGCTTGCCAACCTGGTAGCTGATAGCCTGGCCAGGTTCTGCCGCGAACATGGCGGCCTCGTCTCGCGCGGTGGCCATGTCCATCGGCACGCGCGCCGCCAGCTCCGCGGCCGCCGTGTCGATCGACAGCTCGCCGAGCGCCAGCCGCACGTCCACGGCGACCCGCAGGGCCCGCAGGCGCAGGAAGTTGTAGATGATCTCGCGCGAGCGTGGGCTGTCGTCGAAGAGGCCGGCTTGCAGCAGCATCTCCTCGGCGTAGAACCCGATGCCCTCGTTGGGTCCCGAGTCGTAGTAGTGGCGCCGGATCGGATCGTCGTGCGCCCAGGACCGGGCCAGCTGGTAGTAGTGCACACCTTCGTGCGCGATCAGCGTCCGCGGATCGCGCGCCATCGCCAGGTAGAAGTAGGGGAGGTCCGGCGCGGGTGCGGGGATGTAGCTGACGCCGTCGTCCGCCAGCCGGCTGGCGGACGTGAGGTCGTCGGTGACGCCGAGGGCGCGCAGCGGAGCGAGGTACGCCGGCAGCGGCAGGTTGCGGTAGCGGCGCAGCCAGCCCGGGAACGACAGGAGGTCGTGCTCCTCGCAGAACGCGCGCAGCATCTTTTCGCCCGCCGCCTCGCTGGCGATCTGCTCGGCCTGCGTCGCGGGTAGCGCGAGGGGCGGCAGGTGGCGATTGCGCCCCTGCTCGAGCGCCTCGAAGGTGACGGCACGCTCGAACTCCTGCCGTCCCGCCGCCACGATCTGTTCCGGTGATAGCGGCACGAGCGCGACCTGGCGCAGGAACTGGACGTAGGCGTCACGGCCGATCGCCGTGCCCATGGGCATACTGGTCAAGCGGTCTGCCAGCCAGGCGCGAAAAGCGTCGAGCGCCTCGGCCGCACGGTCCATCGCGCTGCCCAGGCGCCGCAGAGTGCTTTCAGTTTCATCGCCGACGACCGGCGCCAGCTCACGGACCACTGTGCGCAGCCGTGGGCCGACGTTCTCCAGGGCGCCGATCGCGAGCGCCGCGAACGGCTGCACCGCGTGCTCGGCCAGGTTGGCGCGGGCCGCGTCGACCGTCGCGGGGATGCTCTCGGCACAGCGGGCGAGGTGGTCCAGACGGCCGGCGTCAAAAGGCGGTGGCGGCAACAGCGCCTCGAAGACAGGCCCGAGTGTCTGGTACACGTAGAAGTGCGGGTTGCGCCGCCAGCCCTGGACGACGTCGAGCTCCCAGCGCACGCGGGCCAGGGCGGAGCCGATCAGCCGATGATCGACCTGCAGCCCGAGCGGCCAGGCGCGCACGGAGCTGGTCAGCACGCGCCAGCGGCGGTCGAAAGCGGCCAGCTGCTGGCGGCGGGCTTCGACAGCATCGGGCGACCAGTCCGGGGTCCATGCCGCGGGCCGCTCGAGGCGCGGGATGTCGTCTCCAGACACCGGCTGGGTGGCCGCGCGCCACGCCCAGAACTCGTCGGCGAGCAGGAGCAGCTCAGGGTGGGGGTCCGGGACGGGCGGCATGGGCGAGCGACTATCGTACAGAGAACAGAGAACAGAGAATCTTGGCCGACGAGACCAACACACGGCAGACGGTGGAGAGACTATGGCGCGCACGACCATTTCGACAGGAACCCCCTGGGAGCGCATCGCGGGCTATTCCCGCGCCGTACGCGTCGGGGACATGGTCTTCGTAGCCGGCACGACCGCCAGCGACGAGAACGGCGACCTGCGCGGTGGCGACGACCCGTACGCGCAAGCGGTCGTCGATCGCTGAGGCGGCTGAGCGCGGAGCGCGACCAACATGAAAAAATCCTATTCAACTTGCAGGCGGAGCTCTGATGATTGGAAATAAACGAGACAGCGGGCCGCCTGCTCAACTTGACTGCTCAGGTGCGCTTCAGCATCCGTCTCAATAACGACCTCCCCCTCGACCACTACCCGCGGCTGGCGCGCGCGGCCGAGGATGCTGGCTTCGACCAGTTCTGGGTTAGCAACGACCTCTTCCTGCGCAGCGTGTGGGTCATCCTGGCCGCGGCGGCCCAGGCGACGCGCCGCATTGGCTTGGGCACGTGCATCGTCACGCCGTACACCATGCACGTGTCCGAGATGGCCATGGCGGCGGGGACGTTGGACGAGCTGTCGGGGGGGCGGTTCAGCCTCGGCATCTCCTCCGGAGCCGACGACTTCCTGAGATGGGTGGGCATCCAGGCGGAGAGCCCGCTGACCGCCGTGACCGAGAGCGTCCGGGCACTGCGGCGCCTGTTCGCCGGCGAGCGCGGGGCGCCAGACGGGCGGTTCCTGCGCCGCTGGACAGCCGAGGCGTACCTGCGGTTCGCGACGCGCCGCATCCCCATCTACCTGGGCGCCATGGGCCCGAGGATGCTGCGCGCCATTGGCGAAGTGGCCGACGGCGGTCTGCCGCTCCTATTCCCGCCGGAGCACTACGCCAACGTGATCGGCTACATCCGCGCCGGGGCGGAGCGGGCCGGGCGCTCCATGGACGACGTGGACGTGGCCGCCTGCATCTGGTGCTCGATCTCCGACGATCGCGAGGCCGCCGAAGCGGCGCTGCGCGACAAGATCGCCTACTACGGCCACGCGCTGAGCCCGCTGATCCTGGAACAGCTGGGCGTGGAGCGCGCCGAGCTCGAACCGATCCAGACGGCGGTGATGGTCGACCGGGACGTGGCTCGGGCGCGGGCGATGGTCACGCCGACGATGCTGCGCATCGGTGTTGTCGGAACGGCGGCGGACCTGATCCCACGCCTCGAAGGGCTGGCCGCGATGGGGGTCAAGCACCTGAGCCTGGGTCCACCCCTGGGCCCCGACCTCCTCGAGGCGATAGAGGTCTTGGGGCGCGACGTCATCCCGCGCTTTCGGGAACCCGCGTAGGGGCCAGGCGGACGCCTGCCCGAGAGCGGCGCTGGCCAGATACGCACCCAGGCAAACTCCCCGGCCAGGGGTCCTTTCGCCCCGCCCGGCGCTGAAGTAGCGCCGAGCAATCTGCCGTTCGTCGTTCTGCTCGGCGAGGATCGCCCCGACCAGGCCGATGATGGAGCGGTCGTCGGGGAAGATGCCCACCACGTCGGTGCGCCGCTTGACCTCCTTGTTCAGGCGCTCCTGAGGGTTGTTAGACCAAATCTGGCGCCAGTGCTCCTGGGGGAAGGCCAGATACGCCAGCACCTCCTCCTCGGCGGTATCCAGCAGCTGGGCCACCCGGGGGAACCGGGGACGGAGCTGGTCAGCCACCCGTCGCCACTGCTCACGAGCGCTGGCGGCATCGGGCTGGACGAACACGGTGCGGATGGTGGCAGCGACCTGCGGGTCGATGATGGCTTGCACGCGTGCCCGCTCCAGGCCTCTCGGCTGGGCGCGGGCGGCCACCGTACCGAGTCGATCAGGCTCGTGCTACGGCACCCACTGCTTGAGTCTGGCAGCGAGCTCTTCTCGGCGGACGGGCTTGGTGAGGTAGTCATCCATGCCGGCCGCCAGGCACAGCTCGCGATCCGAGCCGATGGCACTAGCCGTCAGGGCGATGATGGGTGTATGGCGTGTGGCACCCTCGCGGCGGCGGATCTCGGCGGTGGCCGCCAGGCCGTCCAGCTCGGGCATCTGGACATCCATCAGGACCGCGTCGTACGCGATGCCGGCCAACGCTTCGAGCGCCTTCGCCCCGTTGCCGACCACGTCGACTCGGTACCCGAGATTTCCGAGCATCCTTCCGGCAACCAGCTGGTTGACCGGCGAATCCTCCGCCACCAGGATGAGCGGCGCGGGTCGGCCGACGGGCCCATCGGCGCCCTTCCCCGCGCCCGCTGCCGGGCTGACGGCGCGCGGCGACGTTCCTAGCGGACGGTCCGGCGCGGCCAGCACGGTCGCGATCATGTCGAACAGCCGCGCTTGGCGCACGGGCTTGTTCAGGGTCGGGGCGATCCCCGCCTGCCGGGCCCGATCGCCCAGGGTGTCGGTGCCCAAAGATGTCAGCAGGATCAAGCGGGTTGCCCCGAGCGCGGCATTGGCTCGGATGGTCTCGGCAAGCTCCAGCCCGTCCATGCCCGGCATGCGCTGGTCCAGGATGGCCAGATCGAAAGGCCTCCCCGCCACCAGGCCTGCCCGGAGCAATGCGACGCCGCTTGGCCCGTCGGCCGTGGTTGTGGCGAGCATGTTCCACGCGGCGACCTGCTCACGCAGGACGGTCCGGCTCGTGGCGTTGTCGTCCACCAGCAAGACGCGGCGGCCGCGTAGGTCGGCGAGCGAGCGCGCCAGGTCGGAGCGGACTGGCGGGCCCGCCGGCGCCTTGGCGAAATGGGCCCTGAACCAGAAGGTGCTGCCATGGCCAGGCTGACTCTGCACGCCGATCTCCCCGCCCATCAGCGCCACGAGCTGCTTCGCGATGCCGAGCCCCAACCCTGTCCCCCCATAGCGGCGGCTCGTCGAGCTGTCGGCCTGGGTGAACGGGTCGAACAAACCCTGCTGGGCTTGGGGGACAATGCCTATACCAGTATCCCGGACCTCGAACCGGACGTCCACCGTCTGGGGCGACTCTGCCGCCAACTGAACCTGGATGGCCACCTCTCCAGTCGGGGTGAACTTAACGGCGTTGGCAACGAGGTTCGTGAGGACCTGTTGCAGGCGGCCCGGATCGCCCAACAGCCAGGTCGGGACGTCCGCCTGCACCTGCGACACCAGCTCCAAGCCCTTGCTGTGCGCCTGCTCCGCCAGGAGTGCTGCCACGTCCTCGACAACAGTGGCGAGGTCGAAGTCCATGCTCTCCAGATCGAGTTTGCCGGCCTCGATCTTCGAGAAGTCCAGGATGTCGTTGATGACCGCGAGCAGCGACTCGCCCGAGCGTCTTGCCACCTCGGCGTACTCGCTTTGCTCGGACGACAGCGGCGTGTCAAGCAGCAGGCCCGTCATGCCGATCACCCCGTTCATGGGGGTGCGGAGCTCGTGGCTCATGTTGGCCAGGAACTCGGACTTGGCCTGATTGGCCGCCTCGGCGGCGTCACGCGCCTTGGCTAACTCACCCTCGATGCGGCGCCGCGTCGCCAGCTCGTCCTCCATCTGTTCGTTCACCCGCGCCAACCCGGCGGTCCGCTCGGCGACGCGCCTCTCCAGGCTGCCGCGTGCCTCCAGCAGCGCCTTCTCGGCACGCGTGCGCTCGGTCACGTCGAAGGCCAGCCCGAGCACGCCCGTGATCGCGCCGCCCTGCTCGCGGAGCGGTTCGACGCGTACCTGGAAGGTGCGACTGCCCCAGTCGGCATCGAAGCTGCCCGTCTCGCCGGCTAAGGCGCGGCGATGCGCCACCATCGGCGGGTAGGAGGGATCAGGCGACCCGAAGATGTCTGCCAGCCATCTGCCGGTCAACGTTTCCGGCCGGCTATCCAGGGCGGGCAACGCCGCGCCCTGGATAGCCGTACAGCGCAGCTGCGTGTCGGCTGCCCACAGGATAGCCGGCATCCGGCTGGCGAGTAACCGCAAGCGGGCCTCGCTGGCGTCCCCGCGTGTGCGGGCGTCCTCGGTTAAGCGCCAGTTAGCCACGCAGGCGGCGCTGGCGGCAAAGATGAACCCGCCGTGGATCAAGGCCCACAGCCAGGGGCGGGCGATCGCGTCGGGATTGTTGTAGACGGCTTCCGGGTAGATCATGCCGATGACGCCATGGTGGACGACGACATAGCTGAGAGCGAGCAGGAAGGGGACCCAGTCCTGGTAGAGCGAGATGATGATCACCATCACGAAGAAGTGGAAGTGCATCTCGACGACACCGCTGGAGAAATGCACCAGGACAGCCGAGGCGGTGACCAGGCCCAGGCTGGCAGCGCCGCCCGCGAGCCGGCGGTCGGCTCGCCAGAACCACGCGGCTGCCGCCGCGGCGGCGACGATCGCCGACTCGCTCGCTGCGTGGACAAGCCCCAGGCCCATCGCGCCGCCGAAGATCAGCAAGACTGGGACGTGGAGCCAGAGGATCGCTATGATGATCCGGTGGCGCCGCTGCCAGGCGTCGTCGGGCAGCGGCAGACCAGTAGGGAGCGCGGCCACGAGCCGGCCTGGCATCAACGCCGCCCGCGAGGCGCTCACGCGCTGGGCGCGGCCGCGTGGATCACCGCGCGCGCTACCCTAGACGGATCATTCACTAGGGTAATGATAGTGGATCGGGTCTGGGCTGGGCGGACTTCATGGTGCGCAGCGACCGCGCCATCCGCCGCCACTGGCAGTTGGTCTGCTGTGCCTTCTCGTTCTGCTGGCAGGCCTGGTTCGCGGAGGAGGCGACCACCGCCAATAAACTACAGCCAGGTTGGACGGACCACACCTTCGACCGCGAGCCGCTCCAGGGCCGGCGCCGCGCCAACTGTGTAGCATCGCGCAGTGAGCACGCCCTTTGCCCCCGAGCAGCTGGTCTACGACCTCGCTCGACCCGCTCATGAAGCGCTGACCACCAATGACTGCTCAACGACCTCGCGCACGTGACGCCGGCATACGCCTCGGTCCGCTCCAACCCGGAGCCCACAAGGCCATCACCGACGTGCCCAGCGTGCGCGTTGGCCATGTCACGCTTCACCATGGCGCCGGCCCGATGCGCATCGGCCACGGCCCGGTGCGCACCGGCGTGACTGCTACTCTGCCACCCAGCGACGACCGGTACTTCCAGCCGGTTGAAGCCGCGCAGTTCGTGTTCAACGGCGCCGGCACCGTTGCCGGTCTCAGTGCCACGGGCGGTCCGGTCGCAGAGGCTCCGTTGGCGGCGGCACGGGCGTGAGCGCGTTCGGCTTCAAGGGGGTATCGGCACCTTGTCCCGCGTCGTCGAGCTCCGCGGTCAGTCGGGCATCCTTGGCGCGCTTGTCCAGGCCAACTTCGGCGGCCGGCTCGCCATAACGCGGATGCATTGGCGTCGGTGCACGTGTCCGCCCCGCGGCGGCTCACGCACACCTCACCTGAAGGCTGGCAGATAGAAACCTGGCTGTGGCTGCCGCCCACCTTTCGCACTGGCGACGCCCCGCTGCCAACGGTGCTGTATTACCACGGCGGCCCGCAAAACACTGTGACGCTCGGCTTCAACGAGCAGTTGCACGTCTTGGCTGGCGCTGGGTTCGCCGTGGTCGCCGTGAACTCCCGCGGTAGCACCGGTTTTGGAGCACCAGTCCTGCAGCCTCGGAGCAGACCGAGAAGGCGTAGCGGTCGCCCTCATCGCCATGGCCGAACACCTGCGCCGGTATCGCCAGGTCGAACGCGACGACCTGCGGCAAGGCCAGGGCCACAACGCGATGCATCGGCAGCATCCTAACGTACAGGGGCATTGCTGCCCCTCGACGGCGCGGGCACCTGGCAGGAGACTCATAGCCCATGGCATCAGATACAGCACTCCGCCCGACGACCCGGCATATCGCGATCCTGCTGTTCGACGACGTCGAGGAGCTCGACGCCGTCGGTCCGTGGGAGGTCCTGGCCCATTGGACCCGCAACCACCCCGACGATGGCTACGCCGTGTGCTGTCTGTCACCCGACGGCCGCCCGGTCACTGCGGCCAAGGGCCTGGTCCTTGGCGCGCACCACGCCCTTGCCGAGGCGCCCGCGCTGGAGGTCCTGGTCCATCCTGGAGGACAGGGCACCCGCCCACTGCTCCGCGACCCGGCGCATCTGGCATGGGTGCGCGATCAGCGCGCCGCCGTCCCGCTGATGACCAGCGTGTGCACCGGCGCGCTGGTATACGCCGCGGCCGGGCTGCTGCACGGCCGGCCGGCGACCACGTACTGGGGTGCGCTCGACGAGCTGCGTGCCCTCGACCCCAGCATCCAGGTGCGCGAGGACGACCGCTGGGTCGACGACGGCGACATCATCACCGCCGCCGGGGTCAGCGCCGGCATCGATATGGCCCTGCACCTGGTTGCCCGTCTGGCCGGCCCGGATCGCGCGCGACAGGTCAGGCGCGGCATCCAGTACGATCCCGCGCCCCCCGTCTGAAGCGGAGACGACCTGCATGCGCTTCATCGATGCCCGCACCTTCACTGCCGAATCGCCAGGACCGGCGCCCGCATACCGCGCCGCTTGAGATCGCGCAGCAGCTCGGCCCACGACTCGGTCGACTTCCGATAGCCATCGCCGACTGCGACCAACTCCTTCTGCCCCATCTGCACGTACGCCGACCAGCACCAGGCAGCACAAGCGTTCCTGCTCCAAGCGGATGGTGAAGTGGACCCCATCTGCCCAGAGATAAACGTAGTCGACCCGGCTCAGGTCGCGCTGCTGGAATGCTGCCAGCTCAGCGCTCCACTCCCGCGTCAGCCGCGGGATGGTCGACGGGCTCAGCCCAGCCTCGCTGCCGAAGAACTCGGCTAACGCCGGCTCGAAGTCCTTGGTCGAGATACTGCGTAGATACAGCACTGGCAGGAGTCTCTCTGGCGCCGCGACGATGTCGCGCTCCGTGAGCGGGCCTTCTGGCGACTGCTGTATGAATCGGCGGCGCGCGCTAAATGCTTGCGGCGTGAAAAACAGGCGTGCGAAGCCCGACTTTGAGCTCAAATCGAGCCCGATTCATGCCGACTGAATTAGCGGCAGCCCCTGGCGGTACACCCCGGCCCAGCGGGTGCGGGTGATGACGCCGAAGTCGCGGGCGAAGGTGGCGGCATAGCGATCCAGGCGGTCGAGCACGGCGTCGTCGACGAACGGGACGGTCGTGCTGGTCATGCGCCGACCCTACGCCGCCCGCCCCGCCGGTAGACCCCCGTCCGCTAAGATCCCGTCACAGCTCCATGGAGAAGTACTAGAGGGCGGCCTTGAGACACAGGGATGGAGGATGGAGGAAGTAGCATGCCCCGTACAGCGCTCGTCGTCGTCGACGTCCAGAACGACTTTCTGCCAGGCGGTCCGCTGACTGTTCCCGGGGCGGACGAGGTCATCCCCACCCTCAACGCCTACATCGAGCGCTTCCAGGCAGCCGGGCTGCCCGTCGTTGCCACGCGCGACTGGCACCCGCGGCGGACAAGCCACTTTCAGCAGTTCGGCGGCACCTGGCCTGTGCACTGCGTGCAGGGGACGAGCGGCGCCGAGTTCCACCAGGACCTGCGCCTGCCCGAGTCAACCCTGGTCATCTCGAAGGGCACCGGCGAGGACGAGAATGCCTACTCGGGCTTCGAGGGTCGGGACCCGCAGGGCACGCCGATGGCTGAGTCTCTGCGCCGGCTCGGGGTTGAGCACCTGTACGTGGGCGGGATCGCCACCGACTACTGCGCCCGGGCAACCGCCCTGGGCGGCCTGGGCGCGGGGTTCCGGGTCACGGTCCTGGTCGACACGCTGCGCGGCATCAACGTGAAGCCGGGCGACATCGAGAGCGCCATCGCCGACATGGTGCGCTCCGGCGCCGCGGTCACCACTATCGAGCGCCTCGCTCTGGACGAGGACAAAGGGGAGCCGGCAGCGGCCGGCGAAGCCATCGCGGCGGCAGTCGGCCAGCCCGCGTTCGGGCAGTCGCTCAGCTCTGGTCGCCGAGCACCATGACGAGACCGCCGCGGTGGGCGATCACCAAGGTCCCATCCGGGCGGATCGACGGTGCTGACCAGATCTCGTCCTTGACGTCGTAGTCCCAGAGCTCTTGCCCGTTCGCGCTGTCGACGACGTAGAGCTGCTCGATGGTCGTGGCCGTGTACAGCACTCCCCGGCTGTCCAGCGCCGAGGAGGCGTAGATCGAGCCGTACACGGGGAACTGCCAGCGCTTGGCGCCGCTCTGCGCATCCAGGGCGTAGATGCCGCCCTTGTTGGCGTCGAAGTACAGGGTGCGCCCGTCGGGGCTCACCACGCCCGTGGTCCAGATGCCCGCCAGGTCGCGTTCGGCCTCGAACAGCCACCGCATCTGCCCGGTCGGGGCGATGGCGTAGTAGTTGCTGTTGTTCGCGCCGATGTAGACAGTCCCATCCGGGCCGACGGTGGGGGCGTGGCATGGAAAGGCGAGCCGTTGGGCGGGCGGAAGCGCCAGACGAGGTCGAGCTTGTCGCGGGCGGTCGGGCTGTCGCGGAGCGCGAACAGGAAGCCCACGAAGTTGCCGATGTAGATGGTCCCGTCCGGCCCGATGGCGCTGGAGCTCTGGATGTCCGCGCGGGGGACCACGGCGTCCGGCGGCAGCAAGTCGGGCGTGCCGGTGTTGAAGCTGCGTAGCAGGACGGGCTGGCGCGGTCCGGCGTACGGGCTGCGGCCAGTATGCTGGGCGTCCATCTGGTACATCGGCTCGCCGGCCACCGCCGAGCTGGCGGGGCTGCCTGGAGCCGGCGAAGCGGCCGCGACGGCTCGTGCGCCGGGCGATGGCGAGGGCACGGCCACCGCTGGTGCGACCGATGGAGCGGCGGCCGAGCCTACCGATGGAGCGGCCACTGGGGCGGCCTTCGGAGCGGCGGAGGCGGCGGGCTGGTTGGCACGGACGTCGCACCTGGCGGGGCGCTCGTAGCCGCCCGATTGTCCGGCCCACCCTGGCACGCCGCCAGTAGACCGGCGCTAGCCACCGCGGCCCAGCGACCCGTCAGCTCGAGCACACGCCGCCGAGTCAGGTCTCTGTCAGCCATCGACGCGCATGTACGCGTAAACAATCTGCATGTGCAACACGTTCATCCTACCGTGTACGCCCGAATGACGGCCGTACAGTAGTCGGATATGTCGCGATCGCTGGGGAGCCGCAAGAGCGAACCTACCAGGCGCCTGAGCGCGACCAAGCGGAGGCGCGACCTTCCCCTGGCGCTGCTGTCCAGCGCAGTCGCCACGGCGGTCGCCATGGTCCTTCAGAACGTGGTCCGCGACACCTGGCAGGTTCGCACACTGCCCGAACGGGTCATGGAGTGGCTGCTCGTGTTCGTTCCCCTCGACCTGTTCGAGCGGGGGCTGCGGCAGCTGGGGCCGGACGCCAAGGAAGTGGCGCTGGGCGGGACGACTGGCGGCATGGCTGTCGTCCTGCTGGTTGTCGGTGCGCTGGCTGTACGCGCCGGCTGGAGCGGCTGGCGCCTGCTCGGCCTGGGCGGCGCCCTGTGGCTGGTCGCCATGGCGGTGGTGATGCCCTTGACCGGCGCCGGGTTCTTCGCGGTTGGCCTGCTGGTGTCGCCCCTGCTGACCGCTGCCGGCTTCCTCGTCGTCTTCCTTGGCTACGCCAGCGTGCTCCTCGCGGGGGCTGGCCTCGCGCAGCGCACGAGCCCCTTTGCCCGGTCGGTCGGGCCTGAGCGCCGTGCGCTGCTGGCAGGTCTGGCCGGCACCGCTGCCGCGTACGGCGTAGCCCGCCTCGTGGGGCGAGCAGGCGGCGCCGCGACTAGCTCGCTGCCTCTCGCTGCGGCGCCGACGCAGCCGGTCGCGACGCCTGCGCCGCTACCGACCGCCACTGCCAAACCACTGGCGCAGTCGAGCGTGGCCCCGCCGAGCACGCCGGCGCCGACGGCGGCGCCACTGCCGACCGTCACGCCCGACGCGTTCCCGACGCCCCAGGCGGTGCGGCGGGTCGACCGCGACCAGGCTGGCTCGCTGGCCACCGCTGGACGGCCGAAGGGCAGCCTGGCCCCAGCCATCACGGACATCGGCAACTTCTACGTCGTCACCAAGAACGCCGTTGCCGATCCCGTCCTGGACGCGAACAGCTGGCGGCTGGTCATCGAGGGTGAGGTGGTCAACCCGGTCCAGATCGACTACCGGACACTGCGGTTGCTGCCACCGGTCCAGGTCACCAAGACGCTCGAGTGCATCTCCAACTTCACCGACGGCTGCGAGATGGCCAGCTACGGGTGCGACCTGATCTCGACCGCCCGCTGGACGGGCGCCCGGCTGAACGACGTGCTCGACCTGGCAGGTGGTCTCAAGCCGAGCGTTGTCAGCCTGGCGTTCCTAGCGACTGACGAGTTCTCGGCTGGGCTGCCAGCCGAGGCAGCCAGCGATCCGGACACGCTGGTGGTGTACGCCATGAACGACCAGGTTCTGCTCCGGGAGCACGGGTACCCGGCCCGTCTGCTGGTTCCCGGTCGCTACGGCATGAAGAACCCGAAGTGGCTGGCGAGCATCCGCGCTCTCGACCAGCAGTACGTCGACTGGTACGAGCAGCGGAGCTGGAACAGAGATGGGGTCGTCAAGACCATGGGGCGCATCGACGTCCCCGTCAACGGCGCAACGCTGGCGGCCGGCCAGCAGCGGATCGCCGGTATCGCGTACGCCGGCAACCGGGGTGTGGCCAACGTGGAGTTCAGCGCTGACGGCGGCCAGACCTGGCAGATGGCGGGCTTCCTCGAGCCGGCGCCAGGCAAGGACACCATGGTGCGCTGGGAAGGCACGTTCACCGTCGCACCCGGCACAACTGTGAACCTTGTGGAGCGCGTCACCGACGGCACGGGGGCTGTGCAGCCGGACGACTTCAGCCTGCCGCAGCCGGACGGCGCGTCGGGCCGCCACAGCATCGACGTCCACGCCGGCTGACTCGGTCCAGGTACAGGTACCGCCGAGAGCCGGCCCCTGGTACGCTGCCAGCGCTATGGCATCAGAGGTCGAGGCGAAGCTCCAGGCGCTCGGGCACACACTACCACCGCCGCCAACCGCGGCGGCCAACTACGTTGGCGCGGTCACCGTCGGCAGCCTCGTGTTCGTGTCGGGGCACGGGCCGGTCAAGGATGGCGGCTACCCGTACCTCGGCAAGCTCGGCCAGGACATGGACGTGGCCACCGGGCAGAAGGCGGCCGAGCTCACCATCCTGAACGCCCTGGCGTCGCTCAAAGCGGAGATCGGCGATCTGGACCGGGTGAGGCGCGTGGTCAAGCTGCTCGGCATGGTCAACTGCGCGCCGGACTTCAAGGAGCAGCCGGCGGTGATCAACGGCGCGTCCAACCTGCTGACGAGCATCTTCGGCGAGCGCGGCAAGCACGCCCGCTCCGCGGTTGGTTTCGTAGCGCTGCCCTTCGGCATCCCGGTCGAGATCGAGATGATCGTCGAGATCGGATAGCGCCGATTATTCAATCCGCTCGCTCAGCAGCGCGTCGATGGCACGTCGGTCTTCGGCGGTGAGCCGCCAGGCTGCGGCGCGCACGTGCTCGTCCACCTGATCGGGAGACTTGGCACCGCACAGGCACGTCGTCACCGCCGGGTGCGACAGGACCCAGGCAATCGCCAGCTCCACGGGCGAATGGCCGCGCTTCTGGGCCCACCGCGCCAGCGCTTGCGCCCGCCGCGACAGCCGCTCGAACTCGGCGCCCCGAAATCGGGCCATCTGCGCCCGCTCGTCGTCTGGCGGAAAAACGTGTCGCGGACGGTACCTGCCCGTCAACAGGCCCTTCGCCAGCGGGCTGTGAGCGAGCACGCCGATGCCGGCGCGTTCACAGTAGGGCAGGATCGCCGCTTCGACCTCGCGGTCCAGCAGGTTGTACCGCGGCTGGAGCGACTGGACAGCCGCCGGCCCCGCTCGCCGGGCAGCCTCGATCTGCTCGACGTCAAAGTTCGACACGCCGACGAAGCGCACCTTGCCAGCCCGGACCAGCCGCTCGAACGCCTCCATGGTCTCGTCAATCGGGTGCCGTGCGTCCCAGCTGTGCGTTTGCAGCAGGTCGATCGTCTCCACCCGCAGCGCGCGCAGACTCGCCTCCGCGGCTTCCTGGATGTGCCCGGAGCTGAGGTCGTCGCCGCGGACCTTGGTGGCCAGAAACACCGCGTCGCGTGGGCCGGACCACTCGGCCAGCGCCCGTCCGACGACCGTTTCCGACGTGCGGTAGGCCTCGGCCGTGTCGATGAGGGTCACCCCCGCGTCGAGCGCGTGGTGCAGAGTCCGGATGGCGGCACGCTCGTCAATGGGGCCCATACCGCCGCCGATTGGCCAGGCGCCGAAGCCGATGGTCGGCACGAACGGCCCGCCGTGCCCAAGCTGACGTGTCTCCATGGCTACGAATGCCCTCCGGAAGCCGGCGCGGCGGCTGCGTGCGTTTCCAGCTTGGCCGCCAGGGTCGGCTTGGCGAGCACCGCGCGGTTGACCAGGTTGGCGGGCGGCTTGCCGTGGGCGACTGCGAGCATGCCCTCCATGGTGGCCCGGCCGTTGCCCAGCATCATCTGGTCCGTCCAGCCCAGCCGATGCGAGGTGACGATGACGTTGTCCATGGCCAGCAGCTCGTGATCGCCAGGTAGTGGCTCCGGGTCGGTGACGTCCAGCCCGGCTCCTGCCAGGCGCCCTTCGCGCAACGCCGCTGTCAGCGCCGCGGTGTCGACGATCGGCCCCCGAGCGGTGTTGATCAGGTAGGCGCTCGGCTTCAGCAGGCGCAGCTGCTCGGCCCCGATCAGCCCTCGGGTCTGCGGCATGAGCGGGCAGTTCACGCACAGGAAGTCGGACTCGCGCAGCAGCGTCTCGAAGTCGACTGACCGCACACCGAGGGCGGCGACGTCGGCCGCCGAGACGTACGGGTCGTGCACCAGCCCCACCATGTCGAGCGGGGCGGCCAGGCGGAACAGCTCGCTGCCGATGTTGCCGACCCCGACCGAGCCCAGCACGCGCCCGACCAGCCCGGTGCCGATGGCTTGCGACAGGCGGGCGACGTCGCCCGTATGGCTGAGGTGGTCCTTCTGGATCAGCCGGTGGCTCAGCGCCAGGAGCAGCGCCAGGATGGACGCCGCCATGGGCCGGCGCACGCCGTCCGGGGTGATGAACAGCATGACGGCCGCGTTGGTGCAGGCGTCAACGTCGACGTTGTCGTAGCCAACGCCAAAGCGGCCAATGGCCGCGAGCCGCGTGTTACCGGCCAACGTCGTCCGTGTGTAGCGCCCGTCCAGGGCGATGATGCCGTCGAAGCGGGCGATCTGGTCCGGCGTGACCTCCGGCTGGTTCGGCGTAAAGAACTCGTACTCGACGCTCGGGTCGTCGTCGAGCAGGCCCAGGCCGATGTCGCCGAAGGCCAGCTCGCCGGTGGCGGTGACAAAGCTGCTGGTCAGCCCGACCCGAAACGGTGTGGTCCTGGGTGTCGTCATCGGTGACAGGGTAGCGAGCCCGCCGCGAACGGTGGTCCGCCCCTCTCGCGGATCACGTGGCGGCGTAGCGCCAGCCGGCGATCGCCAGCGCATTCACCACGCCTCTGGGGACGCGTCCCTGCAGAGCGTCCGCCACCTGCCGGCCGAGCAAACGCCGCCGCTCCACCGCCGACACGTCCGACACAGACGCCATGTGGGGCGACAGCGCGACGTTCGGCATGCGCAGCAGCGGGTTGTTCGGGTCCGGCGGCTCCTCCTCGAGCACGTCGAGACCCGCGCCCGCGAGCCGGCCCGCCTGAAGCGCGGCGATCAGGGCGGACTCGTCGACCACCTGCCCACGACCCGTGCTGAGGAAGATCGCGCTCGGCTTCATGAGCCGGAACTGGGCTGCCCCGATGAGATGGTACGTCTCCGTAGTCAAGGGCAGATGGCAGGAGACGACGTCGCTGTCGCGGCACGCTGCCTCCAGGCTGGCCTGCTGAACGTTGTGGGTGGCGAAGACGTCGGGCTCGACGTACGGGTCGAAGGCGACCACCGACATCCCGAACGCCTGGGCGCGGCGGGCTACGGCGCGGGCGATCCGGCCGAACGAGATCAAGCCGAGCGTCTGGCCGGTGACGCGGGGCAGGCTGACGCGCAGCACGGGGAGGAGCTTTTCCTGGACCTCGTGCCACCTGTCCGAGGTCGCGATCTCGTGCAGCCACAGTCCCCGGCGCGCGACCAGCAGCAGGAGCATCCACGTGTGGTTGGCGACCTCCTCGACGAACGTGTCGGCCATGTTGGTCACGAGGATCCCGTGGTCCGTCGCGGCGTCGACGTCGATGTGGTCGACCCCGATGCCCATCGACGGGATGAGCCGACACCGTCGCAGCTGGCTGATGAGATGCCGGTCGGCGCGGTGCCGCATGGGGATCACGACGTCGGCGTCCGCGACCGCCGCGACGAGCGACGCCGAGCTCGTCGCGGAGACCCGCTCGACCGTGACGGGGACGGTTGCGAGCGCCTCGTTCTCGTAGGTCAGCTCGAAATCAGGCCGCGGATTGACCAGCACCACCCGCCAGGGCCGGGGCGCGTCGCCGCCGCCGCCGTCGCCTGTCATTGATCCCGGCTCCACCATGGCTGGCTCAGGCCCCTCTCTTAGCCCTTGACCGCGCCGAGGGTGAGGCCGCGCACCAGGCGCCGCTGCATGGTCAGAGCCAGGACGAACACCGGGATCATGGCCAGGAGGGACAGGGCCGACGCGGCGCCCTGCATGGATTGCTGGGTTCCGTAGAAGCTCGAGATGAGGACTGGCAGGGTGACGGCGTCCGTCCGCGCCAGGATCACGGCGAACAGGAACTCGGTCCAACCCCAGACGAAGACGAAGATAGCGGTAGCCGCCGCCCCGGGCGCCGCCAGCGGCAGCGTGATCCGCCACAGCACCCCCAGCCGCCCGCAGCCGTCCACCAGCGCGCTCTCCTCTACCTCCGGCGGGATCTCCACGATGTAGCCCCGCATCATCCAGATGGTGAACGGTAGCGCCGCCACCGCGTACAGCACGATCAGCGCCTGCACGGTGTCCACCCAGTTGATCGCCTTGAACAGGATGAACGTCGGGAAGATGAACGACACGGCCGGGATCAGCCGCTGGGTGAGCAGCCAGAACGACAGGTTCTTCCCCCCCGTGTTGAAGCGCGCCATGCTGTAGCCGGCCAGCGTGCCGACGGTCAACGCCAGTGCGGTGGAGCCAGCGGCCGCCAGGAGGCTGTTCTTCAGCGCGCCCAGGCCGTTGAAGCGCTGGATGGCGGTGTCGAAGTTGTCAAGGGTGAACGTCTTCGGCAGCCACACGGGCGGGTACTTCAGGATGTCCGCCGGCAGCTTGAACGCGTTGAGGGCTATCCAGTAGACGGGGAACAGGATGAACAGCGCGAACACCGCGAGGTATATGTAGGCGAGCAGCGTGCCCAGGCGGAAGCGGCGGCGCGCGCGCGTCCTGGTGGCGACGCCCGCACTGGCGCGCTCCCGCTCCCAGCTGGCAACGCTCGGCGCGGCCATTACCCGCCTCCCTGGCGGCGCCCCGCGCCGAGGTTGGTGGTGGGGAGTGTCTTTCGGTGCGTCGTCGTCGTCATGTCATGTCTCCCGGACGCGGCGCAGGACCAGCGACGCCACCGCCACTGTGAAGCCCAAGAACAGGAACGACGCCGCCGAGGTGTAGCCCCAGCGGAAGTCCAAGAACCCTGTCTGATAGATGTGGTAGGCAATGGTCTGGGTCGATGTTCCCGGCCCGCCCCTGGTGATGACGAACACCTCGCCAAACATATTGAGCACGGCGATCGAGTGGAACAGCACCGCCACCAGCAGGACGGGCCGAATCAGGGGGATCGTGAGGAACCAGAACACCTGCCAGGGGGTCGCGCCGTCCAGCGCGCCAGCCTCGTAGTACTCCGGGTCGACCGCGCTCAGGCCTGCCAGGATCGTGAGGAACATGAAAGGCGTGGACTGCCAGATATTGACAAGCACGATGGCGATGGTGGACAGCGTCGGGTCGTTGAGCCACGGGATGAAGGTTGGCACGCCGCTCACGAGCGAGACGAGGTGGTTGATCGGGCCGACGCGCGTGTCGAACATGATGCGCCAGGCGTAGCCGGCCACCACGGGCGACACCATGACCGGGAGCAGGAAGATGGCGGTGAACAGCCCCTTGCCTGGCCGATCGCCACTGAGAAGCAGCGCCAGGCTCATGCCAGCGGCCAGGTCGATCATGACCAGGGCCACTACCATCAGCAGCGTGAAGCGGGCGGACCCGGACGTCAGCGGGTCGGCGAGCACGGCGACGTAATTAGCCAGGCCGACGAACGGGTGCTCCGGGTTCTGGAGGTCCCACTGAAAGACGCTCAGGACGAGCGCCCACAGGCTCGGGAAGATGGTGATCGCCAGGATCAGCAGCGCGGCCGGGAGCACGAAAGCGGTGGGAGCGCTGAGGTAGAACCAGGGCCGGCCGGGGCGCGCGCGCTGCTGCACGACCTGCGACGAGGACGGGAATGCGCTCACACGGCTGCTCCCTTGCCAGGCTCTGGTGTACCCGCTGTTCAGCGCGCCATGTTCTTCGTCGACGAGTTTGGCAGGCTGAGGTAGAAGGCGTAGTTCTGCTTCTGCTTGTCGCGGCCGATGCGGTCGGTGATGCCGTCCCACTTGGTGGCCGCGTCGTCCAGGCTCTTCTGGATGTCCGCGCCGCCCAGGATGGCCGTCGCCGCCTCGGCGTACGCCGTGCTGTACTCGTTGATGCCCGGGATGATCAGGTCGACGAACGTCTTGCCGTTCGCGGCGTCTTTGATCGTGTCCAGGTAGTCAGGAGCGTTGGTCCAGGCAGCCCGGTACACCGACGACTCGACGTGGCTCAAGCGGTAGGGATCGCGCAAGGTGTACGGCAGCATCACCCGCTGCAAGCTGATCTCCGGGCTGGTCATCCACTGGATGAAGAAGTAGGCCAGGTCCTTCTTCGTGCTCTTCGACCAGACAGCCAAGTTGAAGGCGGTCGCCATCTCCGTCATGCCCCCCGGCAGCAGCGCGTACCCCGTCTTGCCAGCGATCTGCGTTTCTGGCACGAAGGATAGCTGCTTCGGCCGGCCGCCGTACCCCTCGGCCCAGCGCCCGAGCGGGGGCCAGAAGCTCGTCATGGCGAGCTCCCCGCCAAGGTATGAGGTGAAGAGCGCCACCGGGTCCCACTTCTCCGCGCCCGGCGGCATGTACTGCTTCGCATCCATCATCTGCTGGAGCGTCTTGACAGCCGCGGGGCTGTTGATCCCCGGCTTCATCGTCTGTCCGTCAAAGAACTCGCCGCCGTTGACGCGGAACCAGCACTCGAACCAGTTGAAGTCCGTCCCGCCGGCGATCAGGCCGGTGCCGAACGACTGCCCGTTGCCCCGCTCGGTGAAGAACTTCGCCGCGTCCAGGTAGTCCTGATAATTCTTGTACGTCTTCGGCGTACCGAGGTCGTGGCCATACTTGCCCTTGAATTCGGCCTGGATCTGCGGGTCCTCGAACAGATCCTTGCGGTAGTACCACAGCAGGTGGTCGCCGTCGTCGAAGAGGCCGTACCGCTTGCCATTCCAGAGGCCCAGGTCCTTGACGTCCGGCAAGTAGTCGTTGAGGTCGGCGAGATTCATGTAGGTCTTGACGTAGTCGTCGAGCGGCTCGAGCGCGCCGATGCTGACGAGGTCCGGCATCCACAGCGGGGCCGCGTCGCCGACGACGTCGAAAGTGGTGTTGCCGGCGAGGAACTCCGTCGTCAGCTTGGAGAACTGGTCGTCAAGCTCGACCACCTTTAGCTTGACTCCCGTCTGCTGCTCCCAGAGTGGCCCGCTGAAAAGCTCGGGGTCTTGCGCTTGGAGGCCGCTCTCCCAGGTTACGGTGAGGGTCTCGCCGCTGAACTTCTTGGCTTGCTCAACGGCGACGACCGCCGAGCTGCGCCCCTGGCCGGACGCACCCGCCGGCGACGGCGACGCCTGGGCGACCACAGCCGGGGCCGCGGAGGGCGCGGCGGCTGGTGCCGTGGCGGGCGCCGCGACCTTGGCCGGCGCTGTGGCGGCCGGGGCGGTCGTCGCCACGGGAGCGGCAGGCGCCGCGCCCTGGCACGCGGCCAGCAGCGGCAGCGCCGCGGCAGTGGCAGCGAGCCGGAGCGCCTGACGCCGCGAGATCAGCGGAGACAGTGCCGCAAACTCGTGTTCCATGGTCTCCCCCTTCAACTCCCCCCGATCTGGTGACCGCGGTAGCCCCCGCATGGTCTTCGAACCGGCGCACGTCCTCGCGGAGCTCAGGCAGCGTCGCGCTCCTGATCATGGCGTAGGATGTCCATCGTCGCTTGCCGCTTGCCGCTTGTGGCTCGTGGCTTGTGGCTTGTGGCTTGTGGCTTGTTGTCGCTTAGCGCTTAGCGCTTAGCGTCCAACACTCAGCCGGCGGCGCGGGGCCGCGGCGCGCCCCAGATCTGGTGGAGCGGCTTGCGCTCGGGCGGAGCGGTGCCCGCCACCAGTCCGGACAGCTCGATGAGCCGCTTGAGGCCCTCCACATCATCGCCCCGGTCCACGGCGTCAGCCCACGCGGGGCCGCGCCTCTTCTTCACCTCGGCGCGGTAGCGCCGCAGACCCTTGTCGCCCACGGGAGCAGTGTAACGGCCCGCCTCCCCGGCCGAATAGAGCCGCGGCACGGCGTGTGCGCGGGTCGGGCCGATGCCACCCGCCGACACGAGCGCCAACCTGGCCGCCGCCCGACTGCTGGCCGAGATCGCCGCCATGCTCCGCGTGCAGGAGGCGCCGCCCTACCGCGTGCGCGCCTACGAGCGCGCCGCCGACGCCGTGGCCATGTTTCCTGTGCCGTTGGCGACGCTGCTGGCCGGGGGTCGCCTTCGGGAGATCCCGCACGTCGGCCCAGCCATCGAGGCGCTGCTGGCCGAGTCGCTGCGCGACGGGACGATGCGGCTGCACGCGCGGCTCGCCGCCGAGACCCCGCCCGGGCTTGCCGAGCTGCTGCGGATCCCGGGCGTCACGCCCACCACTGCCCGCTCTCTGCACCAGGCTCTCGGCGTCGCCGGGCTCGCTGATTTCGAGCGGGCGCTCCGCGAAGGCCGCCTGCCAGACCTGGCCTCGGCCGGCCGCACGGACCTTCTCCAGAGCGTTGCGCGCGCCCGCGAGGGGGGCCGCCCCGTGCGGTTGAAGACCGCCTGGGAGGTCGCGCGCCTGCTGCGGGCACAGCTCCAGGAGGGCGCGGCGCCGCGGCAGGCGGAGGTCGCGGGTGCTGCCCGCCGCATGGTGACGGAGGGCCCTCTCGACGGCGTCGAGCTGGTCGCGGTGCCCGGCGCTGGCGGCGCCGCCCCCCTTCTGGACGCGTTCGTCTCCCTGCCCGGAGTCGCCGAGGTGCTGGCGCGGGATGGCCACTCGGCGCGCTTGCGCCTCCATGATGGTACCCTGGCCCAGCTGCACCTGGCGACGGCGTCCACCTGGGGCGGCGCCCTGGTCTGGCACACGGGCTCGCCGCGCCACGTCCAGCGTCTGTCCGCCCTGGCGCAGGAGCGCGGGCTGCGCCTGGAGCCTGACGGCCTGCATGACGCGGCCGGCCGATCGGTCGACAGCGGCGACGAAGAGGCCCTGTACGCCCGGCTCGGCTTGCCGTCGATCCCAGCCGAGCTCCGCGAGGACGGTGGCGAGATCGACGTGGCCGCCCACGGCGGGCTGCCGCGGCTGGTCGAGGGAGCTGACCTGCGCGGCGACCTGCACACCCACACGGACTGGACCGACGGGTCGACCTCGCTCGAGGCTATGGCGACCACGGCTCGGGCGCGCGGCTACGCGTACATGGCGGTGACCGACCACTCCCAGGCGCTGAGCTTTATCAATGGCCTCACGCCGGAGCGGGTCGCCGAACAGCGGCGCCTGGTGGACCGGCTGAACCACCAGCTGGCGCCGTTCGTCATCCTGCACGGCACGGAGATGGACATCCTCGAGGACGGCACCCTCGACTACCCGGACGAGGTGCTCCAGACGTTGGACTACGTGTCAGCCTCGGTGCACCGCCGGCACAAGCAGGGACGAGACGCGATGACCGCGCGCATCCTGCGCGCCGTCGCCCACCCGCGGGTCGAGACGCTGAATCATCCGTTTGGGCGCATGGTGGGCAGCCGCGACCCCTACCCGGTGGACATGGCGGCGGTGCTCGCCGCGGCCGCGCGCTCCGGCTGCGCGGTCGAGATCAGCGGCGACCCGGCCCGCATGGACCTCGACGGCGCGTGGGGGCGGCGGGCTGGCCAGGCGGGCGCGCTGTGCACGCTGAGCACGGATGCCCACTCCCCGCTCGACCTGGACAACGCGTGGATCGCCCTTGGCAGCGCCCGGCGCGCCTGGCTCACGCCCGAACAGATCCTGAACACCCGCCCACTCGAGGACGTTCGGCGGCTGCTCAAGCGCGGGCGCCTGAAAGCCTGAAAGCCTGAGCCGGGCGGTCACTCGACGCCCTCGTCCGCCTCCTCGGCGCGCGACGCCCTGAGCTGCTGGCGCAGGTCGTCGAGTCCGCCGCGGCGCACCCTCGGCAGCGGGGGCGGTGGCGGGCTGTCGGCGAGGGCCCGTAGCTCGTCCAGCTCACGGCGCAGGCCGTCCAGGGCGCCCCGCGCCTCCGTGAGCGCCCGCTCCGTGGCGGCGGTCGCCGCGGCCGCCTCCCGCCGAGCGGCCGCCAGCTCGCCGCGCACGCCGAGCGCCACGACCAGGCCGACAACTCCAACGACAAGCGCCACCACGGCGAGCACCAGCTCCACGACGGCTCATGCCTCCCTGCGCAGGACACATGCTACTCGGCGTAGACTGCGGCTGATCACTCTAAGCGCGTAGCGCGGACAAAGGTAAGGGCCTAAGCAGGTGGAGCTCACATGATCAGAATGGAGCAAGACTCAAGACCACCTGCTTAGGCCGGACACATGGCGACCCTCTTTCTTGGCCTCGACGTTGGCACCACCACCATCACTGCCGTGGCTTTCGACATCGCCGCCGGCGACCTGGTGGCCCGGTCGACCCTGGCCAACACCGCTGACTGCACACCTGCCGATCGCCAGGCGGCCGGCTGGTCCGAGCTCGACCTCGATCGCGCTCGTGCCATCGTGGATGATGCCGCCAGAGCGGTCGCCGCGACCCTCGCGGAGCGGGGCCAAGAGCAGGAGCTAGCTGGCGTTGGCGTCACCGGCCAGATGCACGGCGTGGCCCTCCTGGATGCCTCTGGCCGCGCGGTGCGGCCGGCGATCACCTGGCGCGACCGGCGCGTGGCGGAGCCGTTCGCCGACGGCGTCTCCTACCTGGAGGAGCTGAAGCGCCGCGCCGGCCCGGGAGCCTTCCAGCGCACGGGCTGCGAGCCGGCCGCCGGCTACCTCGGCCCGTCTCTCTTCTGGCTGGCGCTACACGACGAGCTGCGCGTCCAGCGCGTCTGCTCCATCCCCGACGCCATCGTGGCGTCGCTGACCGGCGCCCCGGCGACCACCGACCGCACGAACGCGGCCGGCTCGGGCGTCTTCGACGTGGTGGCCGGCGCATGGGACGTTGGGCTGCTGGACCACCTCGGCGTGCCCCGGGCAATCTTTCCCCCGGTCCACGGGGCCGGGACCCCGGTGGGGCGGCTGACGCGGGCCGCGGCCGACGCCTGGGGGCTGCGTGCCGCCTTGCCCGTCGGCGTTGCTCTCGGCGACCACCAGGCGAGTCTGCTCGGCAGTGTCCGCGAGCCGCTCGAGACTGTCCACGTGAACGTCGGCACCGGCGCCCAGGTGTCGACAGTCATGGAGGAGTTCGCCCGCGTGCCCGGGCTGGACACCCGGCCCTTCCCGGGCGGCCGCTACCTGCTGACCCTGGCCGGGCTGGCCGGCGGTCGTTCGCTGGCGCTGCTGCGCGACTTCTTCGGCCAGGTCGGCGAGCGGCTCTTCGGCGCGCGACGGAGTGGCGACGACCTCTACGACGCCATGCTTCGCAGCGCCGGCGAGGCTCCCGCCGGGGCCGACGGCTTGACGTGCACGCCGCTGTTCGCCGGCACGCGACGGGACCCGTCGCTACGCGGAGCCTTTACCGGCATCAGCCTTGACAACTTCTCTCCGGGCCACCTCGCGCGGGCGCTGGTCGAGGGTGTGGCCGACAACCTGGCCGCCTCGTATGCCCAGCTCCTGCCGACGGCCGGCCCGAGGCACCGGCTCGTCGGCGCCGGCAACGGCACCCGCCGCAACCCGCTGCTGGCCAACGCCCTCGCCGCCCGCTTCAGTCTGCCACTCGCCATGCCCATCTGGGAAGAGGAAGCCGCCGTCGGTGCGGCGCTGGCGGCGGCCGTCGGCACGGGCGCGCTGCCCGACTTCGCCACCGCGGCCGCGCGGGTGCGTTACCAGGCCCTGATTGGACTCACAGAGTAGATAGCGCCTTTCCGCACGAAGGTCCCTGGCAGCTCTGCTCGTGGCAACGTATCAAGTGGCGCCGACTACGCAACGGGTGTGCCCGACGTTTGCAGCGGTTCGCTGTGCCCTCACCCGGCCTGCGGCCGGCCTCTCCCAGAGGGATGAGCTTTACCCACATGCATCCTGGTCGTTCTGGACGAGGCGTCACGGTCGTCGCCTGGCCAGAGGGGGACGCGCGGGTTTGCGTGCGTCCTGCGAGGGCGGTACGTGGGGAAACGCGCTTCAGCGCCTCTCAGCCTCGACGCGCTAGACGACTGGAACCATGTCTCCGCGCTCACCGCTTGGCGCCCAGGCTCGGGGATCGGCATGACCGTTGACACCCGTCGAGCGACAGCAAGCCATAAGCTCACAGCGCCATGCTTGCTCTGTCGCGGCGTCTCGGCGCGGGCTTCGTCGACGCCCTGACGTTCTTCCCCAGCACGCTGATTCTTGGCGCGATCTTCGGCGCTAGCACGGGGGCCGCCGGTATCTCCGCTCCCGCTGCGATCCTGATGTCCGCTGTCGTCTGGTCCGGCGCCGGCCAGTTCGCCGCGCTTCCCCTGTGGTCCGAAGGAGGCGGTGTCGTCATCATCAGCGTCCTGGCGCTGAGCCTTCGCTTCAGCCTGATCACGGCGTCGATGGCTCCACTGCTGGTCACATCCCCCCGCTGGCTGCGCGCTGCTCTCGCCTATTGCGTCACCGACGAAAACTACGCACTGGCCGTGACGCGCCAGAAAGGCGTCCTCCGACCGGGGTACCTGATTGGTTCGTGGATTCCCTTGTACGCGGGCTGGCTCCTGGGAACGATCGTCGGCGTGCTACTCGGCGCGGCAGTCCCGCCCGACCTGGTTGAGCCGCTGAAAGCGGTCTTCCCACTCGTCTTCCTGGTCCTGACGGTCTTGCTCTGCACGTCCGTTCCGCTAGGGCTGGTTGCCGTGCTAGGTGCCGTGCTGTCGGTAATGGGCGCGGTGTATCTGCCGAGCGGCTGGAACATCGTTTCCGCGGGCCTGGTCGCCAGCCTCGCCGGAGTGCCATTGGAGCGCCTGCTCAGCCGACGCGCCCGCCCATGACGCCAGGCGAGCTGCTGGTTATCGTGGGCATGGCGGCCGCGGTGTTTTTGCCTAAAGCCCTACCCCTGGTCGCCGTTTCCGAGGGCCTCACCACCCGCCTGCGACCGTGGCTCCAGTATGTTGCCCCGGCGGTGCTGGGCGCATTGATCGCGCCCAGCATCATCGCTCCCGCCGGTCAGCCCGCCGTTCCAGGCTGGGAACAATCACCCTACGTGGTGGCCTTTCTGGTAGTGGTCCGGACTCGCCGCATGCTGCCATCGCTGGCAACCGGTTTAGCGGCGATCATCCTGGTAACATTAGTCCACCGTTAACTCCTAACTCCGAATCGACCACGCAGCAACAGCCTTCCGGTGGACCAGGTGCAGACCGGCCTCCCCTTCACGTGCGCGCCAGCTCCAGCCAGGCTGCGCGCGCTTGCCTCCGCTATCAGGCCAATCCCCCGCTGCGGCGCTCGAACTCCGTGGCTTGGTGGGATGGGCCTGGGTGACCGCGGAGGCGGCCGCGGCGTAGCGGGCGCGGACGACGTCGCGCAGGCCGTCGGGCTCAGGGGGCGCTGCTCTATGGATTGGTCCCAGACATGGGGAAGACTCTCCTTCACGCGGTGGTGATTGGTTTCCTGACAACTGACAACAGGGGCACGGGCATACGCCACACGGGCAGTCACAGGCCATCGTCCTGGTCCTTCCATCGAGAGGTATCGATACAATGCTGATGGTAGCGTCTGCATCGACACTTGTCAATGGGTGGGTATCATAGCTCCATGGCTCTCCCCGCGATCGGCGAGCTTGCTCCGGCCCGTGTCAAAGGGTGCTGTGTCGCCGTCGCCCCACCCCTTCCCGAGCACCAGGCCGAGGAGCTCGCAGCTCTCTTCAAGGCGCTGGCCGACCCGACGCGGGTGCAGATGCTGCACATGCTCAAGGCGGCCACCGGGCCGATCTGTGTCTGCGACTTCACCGCCGCCTTCGACCTGGGCCAGCCGACGATCAGCCATCACCTCGGCAAGCTCAAGGAGGCCGGCCTGGTCGCCAGCTTCAAGCGGGGCGTGTGGAGTTTCTACACGCTCCGGCAGGACCTTCCCCCAGCCAGCAAGGCGGCCTTGGCCCTCATTGCATAGCCTCTAGCGGACACATGAGACGTGCAATCACCTACACCAGCTAGTCGACGCCACTGTCGACGGTCACCCCTCGCTGACCTACTGGGATGAGCCTCAACAAGCATGACTTAGAGCCACCCTGGAAGCGACGCTTTCGGGTGGACACAATCGTCAGTGCACGGATTGCACTTCGCCAGCCGAGCCGCGGACTGGTGGTCAGTAATCCGACGGGTGTGTACCAGCTGCACGCCTGGGATGTACTCACCGGCCGGCTCATTGAGCTCACGCATGAGCCCAATGGCAGGCTGTTCGCGCTGCTCGCGCCTGACGGGCGGCACGTTTACTCGTTCGTCGATCAGGAAGGTAGCGAACGCGGGCATTACGTGCGCCTGCCGTTGGACGGCGGCGCGGAAATCGACCTCACACCGGAGCTTCCGCCCTACACCTCCCTGGATCTCACGCTGGCTGGTGCTAGCCCACGCGGCTGCTTCACCTACGCCGATGCGGACGGGTACCACGTCTATCGCCTCGATCAGCTCGACACCGATGGACCGGTGGTACGCGACCTCACAACCCGCGACCGGCCGCTCACCCGCCCGACTCTGTCCGCCGATGGCGCGTACCTCGCGGTCGCCGTTGCCCAGACGCCAAGTCGGACCTACGACAGCGTGGTCATCCTCGACACGGACACCGCCGAGGAGGTGGGCCGAATGGACGCCGACCCTCACACGAGCCTGCAACCGATCCTGTTCGCACCTGCACCCGATGACCCTCGCTTGCTGGTGACCAGCAACCGCACTGGCTGGTTGCGACCACTCCTGTGGAACATCAGGCTGGACGTCCATCAGGATCTCTTGCTCGGTGAGCTCGAGGGTGACGTGGTGCCTCTGGACTGGTCGAGCGACGGCCGAGAGATCCTCCTCCGTCAGTGGCTGCGTGCGGAGCAGCAGCTCTACGTGTACGAGGTCAAGCCAGGTCGACTGCGCCGGCTCGACCACCCGAGCGGGAGCTTCGGCTTCTCGGTGAGCTTCTTCACTGACTCGGGCGCCTACCTTGCACCCAGTGGCGAGATCTTCGCCTTGTGGAGCGATGTCGCCTCTGCCCCCCGCCTGATTGGGCTCGACCACAACAGTGGGCGGCAGACGCGCATTGTGCTGGATGTCGGCACCGCTCCGCCAGGCCGGCCCTGGCGGTCGGTCACCTTCCCATCGTCCGACGGGCAGCTCGTCCAGGGCTGGCTCGGAACACCGGGCGGGGCGGGTCCTTGGCCAGCGATCGTTCAGGCTCACGGGGGACCGAACGTGGTGACGGCCGACAGCTTCTCAGCGTCTGTCCAGGCCTGGCTGGACAATGGTTTCGCGGTGCTGAGCGTGAACTACCGTGGATCGACTACCTTCGGTCGCCAGTTCGAGGAAGCCATCCTCGGACGGCCCGGCTACTGGGAGGTCGAAGACCTGGTAGCGGCGCACAGATGGCTCGTGACTCAGGGCCTGGCAGATCCTGCTCGGGTGTTTGTCGAGGGTTGGTCGTATGGCGGGTTGCTCGTCCTGCTTGCGCTCGGCACATACCCAACCTTGTGGGCGGGTGGCGTGGCCAGAGTCGCGATCGGCGACTGCGTCGCTGCCTACGAAGACTCGCCGGCCTGGCTACAGCGTGGCATCGCCCGGCGCTTCGGTGGCACACCCGATGAGCAGCCGATGGCGTGGGCGGAAGGATCGCCGACCACCTACGCTGAGCGGCTCACCGCGCCGGTCCTGGTGATCCAGGGACGGAACGATGCGCGCTGCCCGCCACGGCAGATGGAACGCTACGCGGCCCGGCTGGAGGCGCTCGGCAAGCCCATCGACATCCATTGGCTCGATACCGGCCACGTTGGCCCGCGAGCGCTGGCGGAGCAGGCGATCCGCTTCCAGGAGCTGATGCTGGATTGGAGCGCCCGATGGATCGATCAGGAGTAAACGGCGGTTGCCTGAGCGCGCACCCACACCGCGGCCGCATGGAGCGCGCGCCGAGAGCATGCGCTAGCCCATGGTGCCCGGGCTCTCGCCCGGAATGTATCGACGATTCCCCTTGGCTGGCACACTAGCGCTATGCAGGCACCCCACGATGGCACCGAACCGAACGTTGAGCGGACACCCGATACCAGGTCCTGGCTGGCACTCCGGCGCGACGTCCTCAAAGGCGCGGCGGCATTCGCCAGCGGCACCGTCGCGGCAATCGGTCTGTCTCACCCTGCGGCGGCCGCCCAGCCTCCCAGCCGGGATGCAGCGGAACCGGCGATGCAGCCAGCGGCCGAGGTTCTAGCGGCTCAACCGGCGGCCGGCGGGTCGGCTACGGACGAGGACAAGCAGCTCGACCCGTACCGCGAAAACCCGACCGGGCAGTACCTCACGACGAACCAAGGGCTGCGTGTCTCCAATACGAACGACTCGCTCAAAGTGGGCGGGCGCGGGCCGACTCTGCTCGAGGACTTCCACTTCCGCGAGAAGATCACCCAGTTCGATCACGAGCGGATCCCCGAACGCGTCGTGCACGCCCGAGGCGCCGGCGCGCACGGCGTCTTCCAGGTGTACGAATCGCAGGCCCCGGTCACCAGAGCTGGGTTCCTCCAGGATCCGTCGGTAAAGACGCCGGTGTTTGTCCGCTTCTCCACCGTGAACGGGTTCCGCGGCTCGGCCGACACCGCGCGCGACGCGCGGGGCTTTGCCACGAAGTTCTACACCCAGGAGGGCGTCTTCGATCTGGTCGGGAACAACATTCCTGTGTTTTTCATCCAGGACGCCATCAAATTTCCCGATCTCGTCCACTCCTTCAAGCCCGAGCCGGACCGCGAGATCCCGCAGGCATCCACGGCGCACGACACCTTCTGGGATTTCGCCTCGCTGCTCCCCGAGTCCACGCACATGAACATGTGGGTCTTGTCGGACCGGGCGATTCCTCGCAGCTTCAGGATGATGGAGGGCTTCGGCGTCAACACCTTCCGCTTCGTCAACGAGCAGGGTACTGCCCGGTTCGTAAAGTTCCACTGGAAGCCGCTGCTCGGCCTGCACTCGCTGGTGTGGGACGAGGCCCAGAAGCTGGCCGGCAAGGATCCCGATTGGCTGCGGCGTGACCTCTGGGACGCTATCGCGCAGGGGACCTTTCCCGAGTGGGAGCTCGGCGTCCAGCTGATCGACCAGCAGGACGAGCTCGCCTTCGCCTTCGACGTGCTGGACGCGACCAAGATCTGGCCCGAAGAGCTGGTGCCCGTGCGCCGCATCGGCAAGTTGACCTTGAACCGCAATCCAGACAACTTCTTCGCCGAGACCGAGCAGGCCGCCTTCCATCCAGGGCACGTCGTGCCCGGCATCGATTTCAGCGACGACCCGCTCCTGCAAGGCCGCCTCTTTTCCTACTTCGACACGCAGATCAATCGCTTCAACGGCGTCAACTTCGCGGAAGTCCCCATCAATCGTCCGCTGGCGCCCGTGCACAACAACCAGCAAGACGGCTACATGCGGCAGAAGATCCACCAGGGGCGGGTGAACTACTTCCCGAACTCGCTCGCCGCGGGTTGCCCGGTCCTGGCCCCGCAGGCGGCGGGCGGCTACGTGTCCTTCCCAGAGACCGTCCAGGGGCAGAAGGTGCGTGGGCGGACCGACAGCTTCAAGGACTACTTCAGCCAGGCGACGCTGTTCTGGAACAGCCTGTCGGATCCCGAGCGGCAGCATCTTGTCGACGCTGCCCACTTCGAGCTGGGCAAAGTCGAGAGCAAGGACGTGCGACAGCGCATGGTCGACATGTTTGACCACGTGGACCACAGCTTCGCCCAGCAGGTCGCCGAGGGGATCGGTATCGCGGGCCCATCCGGCGCCGTGCAGACTGTGGCGCAAGACGCGGTATCCCCACCAGGTGGCCGTCGGAGTGTGGATCGGTCACCCGCGGTCAGCATGGAGAACACGCCCAAGGGCGCTGTCGCCGGTCGCCGCGTCGCTATCCTCGCGGCTGATGGCGTCGACGGCGGTCAGCTCCGAGGGGTCAAGGCGGTCCTCAACGGGGCGGGAGTCCAGGTCGACGTCATCGCGAAGTTTCTGGGCACGATCAAGGGCGCCGGCGGCGAAGACATCCCCATAGACAAGAGCGCCATGACCACCGCGTCTGTCATGTATGACGCGGTGTTCGTCCCGGGTGGCAAGGGGAGCGTGGACGCGCTCAAGGCGCAAGGGAACGTCCTCCACTTCATCAATGAGGCGTTCACGCATTACAAACCGATGGGGGCGCTGGCCGAGGGAGTCGACCTGCTCGCTGGCTCAGACATCCTGCGCGGAGCTGCCGCAGGCTCCAATCCGACGAGCCAGCTGAAGGCCGTGCCTGGCATCATCACAGGCCAGGGTGGCGCCGATGTGCAGGCGTTCTCGCAGCAGCTCATCGACGCGATTGGCCAGCACCGTTTCTGGGCCAGAAAGCAGAGCGAGCAGGTACCGGCCTGAGCGCGGCACGAGAGGCGGCAGGGCGCCCATCTCCCTGGCGCCTCTCCGTTGCGGCCGCCATCCCAGAGGCTGTTGGAAGAGCGGAGCGAGGTGATCGGTGAGGGCCGCCTCGCGTGGCGCTTGCTCTCGGGCTATCTGCTCGGCCTGTCGGCGTTCGGTTGGCCGCTGGTCGTCGCCGGGGTGCTGAAGAGCATCTACGATCTGCTCCTGCTCGCCATGTTCGCGAAGGTGCGTCCGTCTGAGGAGGTGGGGTAAGCGGTGGTCAGACGAGACAAACCTGGGGCGCTTCTTTCGGAATGTGCTCAATGGCCGCGGACGGCACGCCAGAGGGACGTGGACAGCACGACGACGACGGCAACGGGCATGAAAACCCACGCGAGGTAATCGACGTTGCTGCGAGCGAGGCCGGCGGCTATGCCGAGAGCGATGACCACGCCGACGGCCACAAACCAGTCATCGCCGACGATGAAGTCGTACCAGAAGGCGGCGAAGCGCTTGATGAAGTCCATCAGGAGTCTCCCATCCGTGCTCCAACCGGCGCTGGCGGAGCCACCGTGGGTGAGGGTCGCTCACGGAGGACCGCTACCAGCACGAAGGCCATCACCGTCACGAACGCCAGGATCGCCAGAATCGCAAGATCAGCGCCGGGCCACTCGACTCCTACCCCTTCCGAGCCCCAGAAGATGCCAAAGGTGGTCAACATGGCGCCCACGGCGAACTTCATGTGGTTTTCGGGGACGCGGCTGAGCGGAGCGTGCACGACCAGGCCCGTCAAGCCCACGAGAACAGCGGCAAGAACGGCCCCCAGCGCTGCCAGAGCGATGTTGCCCTGGTTGATGCCGAACGTCAGGACAATAAACACCACCTCGAGCCCCTCGAGGAACACGCCCTTGAAGGAGATCGTGAAGGCGTACCAGTCCATGCCGGCGCGCACCTGGATGCCAGCAGCGCGCGCTTCCTCGAGCTCCTGACGGAAGAGCGCCGCCTCGTCACGCAGCGCTTTGCGGCCGCTCGCCCGGAGGATGGCCTTGCGCAGCCACTGCAGCCCAAAGATGAGGAGCAGTGTGCCGATGAGGAGCCGCAGGAGAAAGAGGGGGATGAAGGTCAGCGCGGGGCCAAGCACGGCCACAATGGCGGCCAGCGCGATCAACCCCACCGCGACGCCGATGAGCGTCGACCGCCACTCGCGCATCAGGCCGACAGCCAGGACGATGGTCAGCGCCTCGACCATCTCGACTGCCGAAGCCAGGCCCGCGGCGGCTACCAGGAATACTGCGGCTGCTGTCATACGCGTCCCCCTTCCTCTATGATTGCTACGGGTGATTCTACGATAAACATGTACCACAGTCAATAGCTGGCTGGCGCCGCGCCGTGGGCCGGCGTGCCGTCATCAGCCGGCTCAACCCGGCACGCCGGCGACCCCGAGCAGCCCAGGCAGAACTGTCCCAAAGAAGTACCCCGCGATCCCCGCGACCGCCCCGAGCAGGAAGATCTCCAGACCGCTCGGGAGCCAGTGGCGCTGCGTCCAGCGACTCTTGACCACCCCCATCACGAACAGCGCCAGGCCGGTCAGGGCAACCGACACGTACACCGCGACGCTCACCGGCAGAAACAGGTACGGCAGAAGGGGCACCAGCGCCGCCAGGCCGAAGCTCGCGCCCATCACCACCGCTCCACGCAGGGCGTTGCCGCCGTCCTCCACGACGAGACCGAGCTCCTTTTCGACCATTGTCTTCAGGAGCACCCCCCGGCTGCCGGCCAGCTCCCGAGCCACGCGGAAGGCGGCCTCCCGCTCCAGCCCCTCTTCCTGCAGCATGAAGGCGACCTCGGCTTCGGCCTCGGCGGGACGCTCGTCAACCTCCGTGGCCTCGGAGGCGATCTGGGCGTCGAAAATCTCGCGCTGGCTCTTGCTCGACATGTACTCCCCGGCGGCCATGCTGAAGACGCCCGCGAGGGTCGCGGCCAGCCCAGCAATCAGCACCGGGAACGGTTCGTGCGTGGCACCTCCCACCGTGCTGACCACTGCCAGAACGCTGGTGAGCCCGTCCTGGGCGCCGAAGACCGCCTCGCGGATCTCACTCAGCAAACTGGCTGATGCCCGCTCCTCTTGCAGGTGCTGCTTGACCCAGGCGGTATCAAAGTCGCGGGCACTCTGTACGGCGGGATGCGCGGGGACTGTCACCCTGGGCCCTCCTTCACCTGAGCCATGGAGCAGCTGCTGGCGTGGTGCCTCGCCCGCCAAGCCGACCTACTGATCGTGCTCAAGCTTCCTTCTGACGGCGACGGATGGAACCCGCTGCATCGGCTCCGCGCGCCCCGCGTCCACGCCTTCGTGGCGCCCGCAGGGAGATGATGGGTCGCGGCGGCACCTGGTCAGGTGTGGCTTTTGGCGGCAGCGCGGGGGCCGCATCGTCAGTGCCCGAGCGCCGGTAGACCTCCTCCTCGAACCCCGCCAGCAAGTCCTGGCAGCGCACTAACCATGCCTCGACCTCGTCTCGTCGATCGGCGGCGAACCAGTCCCGGTCCTGCACGCGCTTGAACCAGCGCCGGATCTTCTCGAGGTCCTGCTCGATCTCCTCAGCTTCTTCGAACGTGTAGTTCTGGCGGAAGTGCTCGAACTCGACCTCCTTGACAAACTTCGTCTCGCACTCCTCGACGATCTCTCCGTACTCGCTGGCCCGCAGCGCCCGGAAAGCATCGATGATCTTGGCCTCGTCCGCCGGCCGCAGCCGGGGCACCTGGAGGAGCGTCATCTCGCCCCCCACTGCCGGGATCTTGGCGGCGACGGCCTCCAGCTCGTCAGCAACGTCGTCGATGTCCGGCACAATGCACACGCATTGCTGCAGGTAGAGCGCACCGAGGCGCTTCAGGTCACGCCAGACGGAGACGCGCTTACTCGCTGGCTCCGTCGGCACACGGTAGATGAGTACCGTCCAGCCGAGCGGTTTGTCGGGCTTCTCCCTCTGTGGTCGCTTCCTGGTTGCCATCATCACCTCGTCTGCCCACCGGTCCGCGGCCCGAGCCCTTCCACCCTTAGTGTGCGGATGTTGCGGCGTAGCGGGTAGTTGACATTAGCATGCGTGACATTGGTCGTGCTCCGCTGATCGCGTTGACCCGCTAACGGCTCCGCGGGTCAGCCACATCCCGCAGCGCGTCGCCCAGCACGTTCACCGCGAGAACGGTCACGCCGATGCACAGGCCGGGTGCGATCATCTGCCAGGGGTAGTCCTGGAAGTACCGGGCGGCCTCGTTGATCATCTCACCCCATTCCGGCGTGGGCGGTTGCATCCCCAGCCCCAGGAACGACAGCCCGGCCAGGTTCAGGATCACCGACCCAAAGTTGGCGGTGGCCAGCACCGCCGCTGGGCCGATGATGTTGGGCAGCACATGGTGCAGCAGTACCCGCCACCGGCCGGCGCCGCACGCGACGGCGCTCTCCACATACAGCGCCGATCGCTCCTTGAGCAGCAGCGCCCGGTAGGTGCGGGCGTACCACGGCCAGCTCGTGACGACCAGGGCAAGCAGGAGGTTGGTGAACGAGGCACCCAGGATGGAGGCGAACGCCAGGGCGGTGACCAGCCCCGGCAGCGCCATCATGGCCTCGATGACACGCCCGACCACCGTGTCCGTCTTACGGTTGCCGCTGACGGCCAGCGCCGCGATGAAGAAGCCCAGCAGGCTGGTGCCGGCGCAGATGACCGCCGCCCCGGCGAGCGACCAGCGGGCGCCCAGCAGCAGCCGCGCCAGGATGTCGCGGCCAAACTCGTCGGTCCCCAGCGGATGAAGCAGGGATGGGTCCTGGAGCAGTGCGTCCATGTGCTGGTCGAGCGCGGTCCAGATCCACAGCGCCGGACCCACGAGCGCCACCACGATGAGGAGGCCCAGGAAGACGAGCGCCGCGGCGCCGGTCGAGCCCAGTCGCCGCCAGCGGCTGGGGCGGCGGGCAGGGGCGTCTCGGGATCCAGCTGCCTCTCGGGTGATGGGCCGGGCGACGGCCGGTATGCGCCAGGCGAGCGACATCAGAGGCTCCGCACGCGGGGGTCGAGCGCCGCGATCCCGACGTCGACCAGCAGGTTCATCAAGGCGAAGATCAGGCCGGCGGCGACGGTGAACCCGACCACGACCGGCTGGTCGTGTAGCAGGGCCGGGTCGATGGCTAGCCGTCCGATGCCAGGCCAGGCGAAGACGTACTCAACGACCGCCGTGCCGACCATCAGATTGGCGAAGACCAATCCAAGCACAGTCACGACCGGCACAAACACGTTCGGCAGCACGTGCTTGAATGTCACGCGCCGCGAGGCGAGGCCCTTGGCCCTGGCCACGGTCACGAACTCCTGGTGCAGGACGTCCAGGACCGCCGCGCGCGTCAGGCGGGTCAGCACGGACACATTGGCGACCGCCAGCACGATCGCCGGCATGACGATGCCCTGGGGCGTGGGCGAGCCAAACGCGGGCAGCCAATGGACCTGGACCGCGAGGACGAGGATCAGCAGCAGCCCGAGCCAGAAGCCGGGCATCGACCCGCCCAGCGCGACGACGAGCTGGGACAGCCGGTCGAGGAACCGGCCGCGGTGGTAGGCGGCAAGGACGCCGAGCGGGAGCGCAAGCACGACGCTCAGCAGCGTGGCGCAGACCGCCAGCAGCGCCGTGGCCCCGATCCGGCTCAGGTACAGCTCGGTCACCGGGGTGTACGAGCGGAACGACCGCCCGAAATCGCCGTGCAGAGCTGCGCCAAGCCAGCGGACATACTGGACGGGGATGGGGTCGTTCAGGTGGAGCTCGGCGCGCTTGGCGGCGACGGCTTCCGGTGGCGGGCTGTGCATGCCGCTGCCTTCGAGCAGGACCACGGCCGGATCGCCCGGTGTCATGGCGTACAGCCCGAAAGCCACCAGGGACACGACGAACAGGACCGACAGCGTGCCAGCCAGGCGGTTCAGAAGGTAGCCGAACATATGGGGCAGGCTCCCCGCGCCTGAGCGCGTAGCGCGAATAAAGGCAAGGCCCTAAGCAGGTGGAGCTCAGATGATCGGAATGGAGCAAGACCTATGACCACCTGCTTAGGACGCGATGCTGACCTGGTTGTCGACGACGTACAGGTCGTTAGGGTGGAGGGTGTACCCCTTGATCTTCTTGCTGGTGGCGGCGATGAACGGCACCACCAGCAAGTAGATGTTGGCCACGTCCGCCTTGATGACCTCCTGCGCCTGCTGGGACAACACCTGGCGCTGGGTGGGGTCGGTCTCGCTCTGCATCTTGTTCAGTGCCGCTTGGAGCTGTGGACTGGCGTAGCCGCCGTAGTTGGCCGGCCCGCCGCTCACCAGGGTCTGGTTGAAGATGTACTGCGGGTCACCGGTGACCAGCATGTTGGCCGAGTACATCGCCGCATCGAAGTCCTGGCTCTGAGCCAACTGCTCGCCGATGTTCTTGACTTGCTGGATGTCGATCTCGTAGCCAAAGGGCTTGAGCTGCGCCTGCAGCGCCACCGCCATGGGCGTCCACTCGGTCCGCGCCGGGGCGCTCAGCAGCTGGAACGCCAAGCGCTGGCCCCCCTTGGCCCGCACCCCGTCCGCCCCCAGCTGCCAGCCGGCATCATCGAGCACCTGCTTCGCGCGCGCGGGGTCCGTAGCTTGCATGGGTACGTTGGCAATACCCACGTCCGGCGGGAACATGCCACTGGCGACGCTGCCCTGGCCGGCCAGCCCGACGGCCAGCAAGGCCGCGCGATCGACGGCCAGCGCAGTGGCCTCGCGGAGCGCCCGATCGTTGAACGGCGGCCGCCGGTGGTTGACCACCAGGTAATCCTCGCCTGCTGGCACCTGGCGCCCAGCCAGGAGGCATTCGATTGGTACGTCGGCTTTCTGCGTGAGCCGACCCGGTGCAGAGGTCGGCGACAAAGCCCCGGATCCACGCTGGGCGGTCGTTCATTGGGACGGACCGGGACGGGTGTATGGAGGAACGTGCATGAGAGTACTTCGGGGCGTCTCGCGGGACCCATGGGGCAGTCGCAGCGAACAGGGGGCGCGCGCAGGGCTACTGGCGCGCGCCCGCACCCTGCTGGTGGACGCCACGCGGGTGGCCAGTCAATGCCTTCTATTGCTAGCGATTTATCTGGTAGGCAGCAGCCTCGTCCAGGCCTTGCACCTGGCTGTGCCCGGCAACCTGCTGGGGCTGCTGATCCTGCTGTTGCTACTGCAGGTCGGGCTGGTGCGCCCGAGCCAGATCGAGGAGGTGGGCACCTTTGTGACCCGACACCTGACCTTCCTGTTTGTGCCCCTGGCCGTCGGGATCATGACACAGGGCAGCCTGTTCGCCACGTCGGGCGTCGCGTTGGTCGCCAGCCTGGTCGGCGCCGCGGCCGTCGGCGTTGCCACGGCGGGCCTGGTCGCCCAGGCTGTCGGGCGCCGCACGGGAGCCCCGCATGCCGGCAGCTGACGCCTTGCCCACGACCGTTCCGCTGGTGGCGGCGACGATCGCTGCCTACATCCTGGCGCGGCGGCTGTTCCTGCGTTTTGGGCAGCACCCGCTGCTGCACCCCGTATTCCTCAGCGCCACCGTCCTGATCCTGGTGCTCGCGGTGGCCGGCCTGAGCTTTGACCAGTACCGACCCGCCCAGGATGTGCTGAGCTGGCCGCTCGGCCCGGCCACCGCTGCCCTGGCTGTGCCGGTCTACAAGCGGCGGGCGCAGCTCCGCTCTGCCCTGGCACCCCTGGTGTGCGGCGTCGTCGCCGGCTCGCTCGCCGCCATCACGGCCGCGGTCGGGCTCGCGGTGCTGGGCGGCGTTGCCACAGGCGTGGTGAACGCGTTGGCGGCCAAGTCGGTCACGGCCGCCATCGCTGTCGAGCTGGCCCGGCTGCGCGGGGGTGATCCCGCCCTCACTGCCGTGTTCGCCGTCCTGACCGGCACCGTCGGTGCCATGATCGGGCCGCGCCTGTTGTCGTGGCTGCGCGTCACCGACGCTGTGGCGCGCGGGGTCGCGCTGGGCACCATCTCGCATGCCCAGGGAACAGCCGCCGCGCTGCTGGAGGACGAAACCGCTGGCGCGCTGGGCGCGCTGGCTCTGCTCGGTGCTGCTATCGTCACCTCGCTGCTGGCTCCGGTGTACGTGCCCTTCGTCCTCCAGCTGCTGGGCCGCTGATGCCCGACGACAGGGGGAGGGCAAACACCACCAATAGAGGAAGGAGGCCTCATGAGCCCGTCCAACGTCGGACCACAGGAGCACACCATGCAGAGCAGCGCGTCAGTTCCGGACCCGCCAGCAACGCCCGACCCGTCTCGCATCATGCAGATCGGCTTGGGCTTCATGGCACACCCCCTGCTGGCTGTGCGCGGATGCCCCGCGGCACACTGTGCCCGCTCGTCCATCAGACAGGAGGATCCCGATGACCGAGACGCCGAGCCGTGCCGAGAGTATCCAGAAGCTCCGTGACCTGACCAAAGACGTGCACATCGCCATGCTCACCACGGTGGACGCGGCCGGCTCGCTGCGCAGCCGTCCCATGGGCTGCCAGGCGGTCGATGCAGACGGCGCCCTCTGGTTCTTTACCGAGGCAGACGCCGAGAAAGTGGACGAGGTGCAGCGGGAGCAGCAGGTCAACGTCGCCTACAGCCATCCCTCTGATCGCTGGGTGTCGGTCTCGGGCACGGCCACTCTGGTGCGCGATCGCCAGAAGATGCGGGAGCTGTGGAACCCGTTCGTCCAGGCCCTGGTTTCCGCAGGGCCCTGATGGCGAGAACGTGGCGCTGTTGAAGGTGCAGGTTACCGGGGCCGAGTACTGGCAAGCGCCCGGTGGCGCGGTGGGGCAGCTGTTCAAGATCGCGCGCGCCGCGATCACCCACCAGCCGCCGACGGACCTCGGCAAGAGCGAGACGCTCACGATCGCCGAGGGGGCGGCGCGCTACCATGAATCCAGAATCCAAGCGATGCGGGCCGCGAGACGCAGGCAACAGTCAGCCTTTGAGCCCGGACAGGACGATCCCGCGCACGAAATAACGCTGGGCGAGAAAGAAGAGCACGACGCAGGGCGCGATCATGATGATCGTGCCGGCCATCAGCAGGTGGTCTTTGGGCTCGCCCGCCTCCATCGGGATGGTTTGGAAGTAGCGCATCCCGAGCGAGATGGTGAACTTCTCGGGCGAGTTCAGGAAGATAAGCGGCTCGATGAACGCGTTCCAGTGGAAGAGAAACGAGAAGATCGCGACGGACGTGATCGCCGGGCGGCAGAGCGGTACCAGGACGTGCCAGAGGATCTGGAGCGAGTTCGCGCCGTCGATCTTGGCGGCCTCGTCGAAGTCACGTGGAATGGTTAAGAAGAACTGCCGCATCAGGAAGATGAAGAGCGGTCCGCCGCCGAACCAGTGCGGCACGATGAGCGGCGTCAGCGTGTCGAGCCAGCCGAGCGCCCTGAAGAGCAGGAAGCTCGGCACGATGGTGACCTCCCAGGGAACCATCAGGGTCGCCAGCACGAGCGCGAAGAATACGCTGCGCAGCGGGAATCGGAACCGGGCGAAGCCGTAGGCGACCAGTGTGGCGGATGCGGTCTGGCCGGCGACAGCCAGTACGGTCACGATCAGCGAGTTGACGTAGAAGGTGGGGAACGGCACCTTGGTCCAGGCGTAGAGGTAGTTCTCGAAGCGCAGCACTCTGGGCAAGAAGGTCGGCGGAAACGTCGTGATCTCGCTTGGTTCCTTCAGCGACGAAAGCACCGTCCAGATGAATGGACCCATGAAGAACACCGACGCGATGGCCACGCCGGTGTAGAACACCGCCCCGCTGCGTACGCGGGCCAGCGTCCGCCTCCGCGCGCTGACGGCCTGACTCGTCGGAAGGAGGAGGGCACTACTCCGCATCCCTGGCCTCCTCACGTGTGTCCGCGCCGGCGTAGTAGACCCAGCGATTCGAGAATCGGAACTGGACCAGCGTCAGCACCAGGATGATCAGAAAGAACAGCCACGCCATCGCCGCAGCGTAACCCATGCGCGAGAACTCGAAGGCGTTCTTGAAGAGGTGGTAGACGTAGAAGTACGTGGCATAATTGGGGCCGCCGCCGGTCGCGATGTACGCCAAGGAAAAGACCGAGAGTGAGCCGATGACCGTCAGGACGAGATTGAAGAACATGGTCGGCGAGATCAGCGGCAGCGTGATACTCACGAACCGCCGCCAGGGACCCGCGCCGTCGATCTGGGCCGCGTCGTACATCTCCTGCGGCACGCCCTGGAGAGCAGCCAGAAAGACGATCATGCGCGTGCCGCCAATTGTTCCCCAGAGCGAGATGATCGCCACCGACGGGATGGCCCAGCTGGTCGACTGAAGCCAAGCCGGCCCCTGGATGCCGATCAGCCCGAGCAGGTAATTCAGCAGCCCGATCGTCGGCTGGTAGATCCAGGTCCACAGCAGCGCCGAGGCGATAATCGGCGTGATCGACGGCAGGAAGAAGAACGTGCGGAAGATAGTCGTGCCGCGGAACCCCTGGTTGAGCAGCAGCGCCGCACCGAGCGATCCCATGACGCCGAGCGTCACGTTCAACAGCGCGAACACGCCGGTTCGTCGCAGCGAATTCCAGAACTGCTCGTCTTTGAAGAATGCTTCCTGGTAGTTGTCCAGGCCGATCCAGGTCGGCGGATTCAGGATGTTGTATTTGGTGAAGCTGAGGTAGAACGACGCGATCATCGGGTAGGCAGTGAAGATCAGGAACCCCAGCAGGAAGGGGGAAATGTAGAGCAGGCCCTCGATCGACTCCCGCCGCGCAAGCGCTGACGGCCGTTGGCGCGTGACGGGCGGCGCGATGGTCGCCATAGATGCCATGGATGCCTCCTCTGGCCGAAGCACGCGGCCACGGTCGGTCCGGAGTACGTCGGTCAGACGCAGTCGGCCGGCGCGGCGTGGCAGGTGTGGCTCATCCGCGCCCGCGGGCGACGGCCTCCTCGTTGAGCTCGAAGCCGATCCCCGGCCGGGTGGGGATCTCGAGGTAGCCGTCGCGCGGCTCGAGCGGCTCGGTCAGGATGTCGCGGTACAGCGGCAGGTGGCGGACGATCATCTCCTGGATCAGGAAGTTCGGCGTGCACACATCTAGCTGCACGGCGGCGGCCGTATTGATGGGCCCGAAGGGGTTGTGCGGCGCGACGGGGACGTAGTGCGCCTCCGCCATGGCGGCGATCTTCTTGGTCTCCAGGATGCCCCCGGCGTGGCAGACGTCGGGCTGGATGATGTCGGCGGCCTGTCGCGCCAGCAGCTCGCGGAAGCCGAACTTGGTGTAGAGGCGCTCACCGGTCGCGATCGGGATGTTGATCTCGGCTGCCACCTTGGCCATCGCCTCGACGTTCTCAGGATCGACCGGCTCCTCGAACCAGTACGGGTCGAGCTCCTCGAGCATCCGGCCGGCGCGGATGGCATTGTTCACGTTCAGCTTTCCGTGCGCCTCGATCAGCAGCTCGACGTCCGGGCCGACCGCCTCCCGCACCGCGCGCACCTGAGCGATGCTCTTGCGAAGATGCTCCGGCTCGACGATGTTGTTGACTGCGCCGAACGGGTCCCACTTTAAGCCGCCGTAGCCCAGCTCGACAGTCGTGACGGCACTCTCGGCGACCGCCTCGGCGGCATCTGCGCCGCGCGACCAGCCGTTGGCGTACGTCTTGAGCCGGTCGCGGCAGCGGCCCCCGAGGAGCTCGTAAACCGGCACCCCGAGCGCTTTACCCTTGAGGTCCCAGAGGGCGATCTCGATGCCTGAGATGGCGGCGGTCGCGATGGGGCCGCCGCGCACGTTGTGGTAGGTGCGGTAGAGGAACTGCCAGTGCTGCTCGATGCGGCTCGGATCGAGTCCGATCAGTCGCCCTCCCAGCTCGTCGACGGCGGCGGCGGCGATCCGAGCGGCGTTGCTCGCCTCCCCGTAGCCGATCAGCCCCTCGTCGGTGCTGATCTTTACGAACAGCCAGTCATCGGCCGAGCGCGTACCGAACAAGAGTGACTCCACCTTGGTAATCTTCATGACCTTACCTACGGCTTCGGCTTGTCGAGGATCTGCTGGACACCGGCGTTCAAATCGTCGAAGAACTTCTGCTCGAACTTCTCGTCACCGTTGTAGAGCCCGCCGAGCTTCTGCGTGATGAGAGTGTCGATCTCGCCGCCACGGAAGTTGGCCGGCACGTACAGTGGGCCAGCATCCTCCGCCGCCTTGATCCAAACTGGGTGGAGTGGGTTGGCCATCAGTCGTGGATCGTTGAACGAGTCCGGGCGGGCACCGCAAGTACCGGAGGCGCCCCCCTGCCCCTCGCCGAGTCGGATGCCCGTCTCCTTGTCGCACAGCAGCTTGGTGAGCTCCCAGGACTCCTTCTGGAACTTGGTCTGCTTGTTGATCATGATGATGTCGACGCCGGCCATCGAGCCCCTACTATTGCCTGGGCCTAGTGGCATCAACGTGTCCTTGACCACGAACTTGTCCTTGACCCGAGTCGGCAGGCTCTTCGCCGACGAGCCCGCCTGGAACATCGCCCCGGTGCCGGCCACGAACATCGAGTCCAGAGGGTTCGCGGGATCGCCGCCGCGCTGCTGGACACTCGGGGCAGCCTTGTGCTGGAAGACCAGGTCGTAGATCCACTTCATGCCGGCCACGGCCTCCGGCGAGTTGAGGACGGCCTTCGTGCCGTCCGCCGACACCACGTCCCCGCCGAACGCCCGGACGACTGTCACGAGCGACTCGTACCCGGTGCCAATCAGTGCGGGTAGGAAGCCGAAGCGGGTGGGCCGACCGCTAGAGTCGTTCTTGGTCATTTTCTTGGCCATCTCGACCAGCTCGTCCGGGGTCGTGTTGAGCGTCGGCGGCTGAACTTTCTCCTCATCGAAGGCGGTCGCGTTGTAGTACAGGCCGATCGCGAAGGGCTGGAGCTTGAATGGTAGCCCCAGGATCTTGTCCTCGAAGACCTTGGTCGCCTGCACGGCGACCGCGTAGTACTGGCTCAGATCGAACTTGTCGCTCTCGATGAGCGAGTCGAGCGCCATCGTGACGCCGCTCGCCAGGAAGTAGGGGCCCCAGCCCTGGTGCACGATGCCCCACAGGACGTCACCGAGCTGGCCACCGGCTGTCAGCGTCTGGAGCTTGGCGAAATACTCAGCGCCCGGGAAGCTTTCGATCTTGACCTTCGTGCCGGGGAATTTTGCCTCGAAGTCGGGCAGGCGCTGGGCGAGCATGTCCGCCTCAATACCGGTGCGCACGTGCAGGCGCAGCTCCACAGCTGACCCCTGGGCGGCGGGCTTGGCCGCCGCGGCCGCAGAGCTGGTGGTCCCCGCGGCCGGCGTGCCCTCGACGGGTTTACTCGCAGCGCCTGAGGCGGCCGGCGCCCCTGCGCCGCAAGCGGCGACGATGGGGCCGGCCGCCGCTCCGAGAACGGCCATGCTCATGGTTTTGAGTATGGTGCGGCGACTGAGTCCCTCGCTGTGGCTAGCGTGTGACATCGTTCGTTCTCCTTCCCGTCGTGTACGGCACCTACCCCCCCAAGTCCGCTTGACCGAAGCATGGGCCGCTCTAGTGAAGGGTCATTGTCTTCTGGTCCTCAGACCCGACAGTCGCGCCAACCCACTGGTCCAGGAAGTGAGAGGAACCTCCCGGCGCAGCTGGCGACTACGGCAGTTGGCAACGCCGCTCCCCGCGCCCGACCTATCGGCGACCGTGCCCCGCGCCTGACTGCTGACAGCCCCCACTTCCACAATACGCCTGCCTGCCCTCGTGTCAATACTCGTAGCCTCGGCCAGCCGACCTGCCCGGCGTGCCCTGTCCCGCCCGGCTCGACTCCGAATGCGTTACACTACAGGTGTGGATCGTAGTAGTGACGGCTGCCTGAGCGTGGCGAAACGGCCCGGTCGGGCCCGCGATGCCGGCATCGATGCCCGGGTTCTGGCCGTTGCCGCGCGGCACCTCGCCCTCCATGGCTACGAGGCCCTGTCGGTGGCTGCCGTGGCCCAGGAGGCGGGTACCAGCCGCCAGGCGCTGTACCGCCGGTGGCCGGACAAGGCCGGCCTGGCGGCCGCCGTGGTCGGCACCATGCGGGACAGCGGTGAGCCGGCCGCCACCGCGGACCTGACCGGCGACCCTTTCGCCGCCCTGGTGGCTGAGCTGGCCGACTTCCAGCGCGGGGTGTCCCGGCCCGGTCGCCTGTCTCTGGTCGGCACCATGCTCCAGGACGCCACCGCGGCCGACGTCCTCGCCCGCTACCGCGCGCGGGTGGTCGCCCCGCGCCGTCAGCGGCTCCGGGCCATCCTCGAACGCGCGCAGCGGCTGGGGAGGGTCGCTGCCGACGCCGACCTCGACGTCGCCGTGACCATGTGCACCGGCTGCTGGTACGGGCGAGCCCTGGCTGGCGCACCTCCGCCTCCGCGCTGGCCGGAGCGCACAGCCGCCCTGGTGTGGCGGGCGATCGGGGGCGCCTGCCCGCCAGCAGCAGATCCCGTCGGCGCTGGCACCAGCGATCCAGACCGCGCTCAAACCCCAGGGAGATGCTCGTGAAGATCTTTGCCTACGATCGCTTCAAGCCCGGCGTGACCATGGACACGATCACGCCCCTGTTGCCGCAGGAGGTCGCCAACGTCTGGCGTCTCTGGAAGGCCGGCATCGTCCGCGAGAACTATGCGCGCGCCGACGAGCCGGGGGTCGTCATCGTGTTCGAGCTGGACAGCGTCGCCGATGCCCAGCGCTACCTCGCCGATTTCCCGTTGACGAAGGCCGGCTACCTCGAGTGGACCTGCATCCCGCTCATGGCGCCGCTCCCGCTGGAAAGCCTCTTCACCCCTACCGTGGACGTGAGCGAGCCGTACGACCGCACGCCGGCCGCGGCCGGCTAGAGGAGGGACGGCCATGGAGCATGCTTTCGAGCTAGATATCCCGCGGACGCTCGACGAGGTCTGCGACCCCCGGCGCCTGGCGCTGCTCGTGTACGACATGCAGGTCGGCGTCGTGAGCCAGTTGCCCGACGGCGCGGATGTTACGCGCCGCGTCGCCGCGCTCCTGCAGACGGCCCGCGACGCCGGCGTCCGCACCTTCTTCACCCGCCATATGTGGCTCCCGCTGGAGGTGGCCGGGGTCGGGCAGCTGCGCACGGCGCTGGCCTGGCAGCGGGTGAACCGGGTGGCCGACCTGAAGCCGAGTTTGCAGCGCGACTCCGCCGGCTTCCAGATCGTGCCCGAGCTCACTCCCCGGTCGAGCGAGGCGGTGTTCGACAAGATCACCATGTCCGCGTTCGAGGGCACGCCGCTTGACATCGCGCTGCGCGACTGCGGGATCGTTGCCTTCGCGATTGTCGGCGTGGCGCTGGAGATCGGAATCGAGCCGACCGTGCGCCACGCCACCGACCTGGGCTACATCCCGGTCGTGGTGACGGACGCGTGCGGGTCGGGCGACCAGGCGGCGGCCGCGCGCTCCCTGGCCACCCTCGCGTTCGCCGGCGGGTCGTTGCAAACCGACAGCGCGACGCTGGCCGCCGCGCTCGGCCGCAAACGGGACGCCTGACCGGCCGGTCTAGGACTACACCACCTTTTGGAGCATCACGTCGGCCAAGCCCGCCAGCGGCCAGCAGCGTCAGCCAAGCTTAGAGCTTAGCCGCCGTTGATAGCCTGCGCGACACGGTCGACGACCACCACCAGCATCAACAGCACGTACAGTCGTAGCGCCCACATCAGAGCGCGCGTGCCGCGTCCCAGCCGGCGTCGCCCGAACTGGCGGTGCTTCGCTCCCGTCAGCTGCTCCACCTCCAGCGCGTCCAGCAGGGACGACGCCTCGTCTGGGGCCCTCTGGTTCAGCGCGGGGTTCGGGGCGGCCCCCCTGGTCCCTGTCCTGGCGTCCATCAGTGTCTCGCCGGCCTAAGACTAGCCAGGTCGACCTGAAAGCGGGGCGCGCAGCGCACACGAAATCTTCATGACCCGGGGTGCAAGAGTCTACTCCGACACGGCCCTTCGGCTGGCGCGGGCACAGGGCTTGCTGCACACCGCGCATGACCCAGACGCAGCAGCAGCCTACGCCGCCGTTCCCACCGCAACACCAGTCGAAGCCTGGCCTCGAGTCGCAGCTGACCCCCAGACCTGAGTACCAGGCGCCGGCCTACCGTGCTGCGGGTAAGCTCCAGGGTAAGGTTGCCCTGGTCACCGGCGGCGACTCCGGCATCGGCCGCGCTGTGGCCGTGCTGTACGCCCGCGAGGGCGCCGACGTGGCTATCGTCTATCTGCCCCAGGAGCAGAGCGACGCCGAGGAGACTCAGCGTGCCGTCCAGGCCGAGGACCGACAGTGCCTGCTGATCCCGGGCGACCTGATCGAGCCGACTTTCGCCAAACAGGCCGTCGAGCGCACGGTCCAGGAGCTGGGCAAGCTCGACCTCCTGGTCAACAACGCGGCCCATCAGCAGAGCGTGAACAGCCTGGAGGAGCTGTCCGAGGAGCAGTGGGACCGCACTTTCAAGACCAACATCTACGGCTACTTCCGCATGGCCAAGGCCGCCCTGCCCCACCTCCAGCCGGGCAGTGCCATCGTCAACACTGGGTCCATCACCGGCCTGGAGGGCAGTCAGCAGCTGCTGGACTACTCGGCCACCAAGGGCGCCATCCACGCTTTCACCAAGTCCCTGGCCCAGAGTCTGGTCGAGAGAGGTATCCGGGTCAATTGCGTGGCGCCCGGCCCGGTCTGGACGCCGCTGAACCCCTCGGACAAGGCGGGTGAGCAGGTGGCCACGTTCGGCCAGCAGGTGCCATACAAGCGGCCGGCCCAGCCAGAGGAGATCGCGCCCGCGTACGTGTTCTTCGCCTCGGATGGCGACTCCAGCTACATCACCGGCGAGGTGCTAACGCTGCTCGGCGGCGAGACCACCGCGGGCTAGAGGCCGTCCCACCAGACTTTCCAACTTCGGCGAGTTCCTCTGGGCATTCGTTCATCCCGCCGTGTATGGGGAGGGCGAGGTAAGCGCTCCCCCAACATAGGTGCCTCCTCTGCGTTAGGTGCTCTCAGCCGCCCGCGTGGGGCGATGTCCTGGAAAGGCCGAGTCGGGTCGATCCTGTAGATCCACCACTGTCGGGGAGAGCCTGCAGTCGGTGTGCCACCACAGGCCTCTAGCCGAACGCAGCTCGTCACAGGTGGCTGGGCACGCACCCGCGGACTGGCGGCGCTGTCCGCGCCGGACCCGGTGTCCCAGGGGGCGGGCGGTGAAGCACGACGGCACTTTCGCCGAACTCCCCTGAAGAGCGGTGCAGATGCTCCACTGGGCCGCCGACCGGCGACCTAGACGACGGGTCAATTCTCGAAGTCGTTACTCCGCACGATCTGGTAGCCGCTGTCCAGACAGTCCCGTTCTGACCGGAGTATGTTGGCCTTGTAGTCACGGGGGACGACGACGTAGTTGAACTGCCAGATGGGGCTGTACTTGTCCATGCCCGGGACAGAGTCGTAGATGTTGTATTGGCCCACTGGCTGGGGCGGATCACCCCGCCTCTTGCCGACTTCGTCCAGCTCTATGGAGTAGACGATCTGGTACTCCTGGGCCACTTTGACCACGCTAGGATCGACGTCGACTTCCCCGACGTCGACGGCGAACACGAGCTTCCGGTCGAACCAGACGCGCTCCATGTTCTGGCCGAAAGGGTTGCGGTCAGCCGTTTCTGGGCGTGAGCCTCAGCGACATCAACCGGCCGAGCACCGTGCCCTACCTACCGGGTCAACCAGGATTCCCGGGCCAACCGGGACGAGGCCGCTCTGGGCAGACCCCGAGCGCCCCACAGCCACCCGCCGACGTCGACCACGGAGCGCTGGTGGGCGCTGTCTCGGCGGGAAGTGCGGCCGCGCAGGCGGGCTTGCAGACGGGTGACGTCATCACGAGCTTCGACGGGGTAGACATCTACAATCCGGATGAGCTGCTCCAGAGGCTGGTGCTCCATAAGCCCGGCGACCAGGTGCCGCTGAGCGTGGCGCGCTCGGGACAGACAGTGGCTCTCACGCTCACCGTGGGCGAGGCGCCGGTGCAGTAAGCGCGGTCACGTGTGGCGGCGCACCAGCGTGCGCCGCCGGAGCAGGGCGCGGGGCCGCGGGCAGCCGAACAGTCATGGTTGTGCCGTGGCCCACCGCGCTCTGAGCTGCTGGGTCGCCGGTTGCTTCCGCCTCGTCAAAGCCAGGTCCGCCCTGATGAAACTCCGCAGGCCGTGGACGACGTTCAGATATTGAGTGCAGTTTCATGCTGGCTTCATCTCCGCCGACCAGAATGGGCGCAGGATGGTACAGGAGCTATCAGAGAAGCCCCATGGCCCAGAGGAAGTTGCCTGTGGTAAACGCGTCGACCCAGCCATGGCAACCAGACGGACTCCAGCGGCGACATCCCCGACAACAACCAGGTCTTCGTCGCCCTCACGTCGACGGTCCGCGACTCCCAGCTGCGGCGGTGCCGAAAAGCTGCGCGCCCACCGACAGCCACGCGAATTTGCTGTTCACACGAGGAGGGACAGATGAGTACGCCAGACAACCAAGGGCCAGGCATCAGCGCCGCTGAATCAGATCCGGTGGTCGCACAGGCGAGCCCGGGCGCGCGGGGTGCCTGGATCCAGCGGACGGGCACGCTACGACGTGCGGCGGTGGTCCGAGTAGGACTGCTGATGCTGCTCGCCTTCGGAGCCGCGGCGCTGGCCTTGAGTTTTCTGCTGTACCTGGCCGATGACGTGCTCGAGCGAGAGACCCAGCAGTTTGACCAGGGTGTACTGGTTTGGCTCCACCAGTTCAGCTCACCCCAACTGGACCTGGCGGCGCGTGGCGTGTCCATGTTCGGGTCGGAACTGGTGGCTGTCTTCGCGGTGGTGCTGCTGGTGTGGTGTGTTGTCCAGCGGCGCTGGGGCACGGCGGTGTCGCTGATCCTCGTGGTGGGGGGAGCTCAGCTCCTGAACGACCTGCTCAAACAGCTGGTGCATCGCACCCGCCCGACGCCCGTGGGTGCTACGTTGCTGGGACAGGCGTACTCGTTTCCTTCTGGCCACGCCATGGTTGGTATCGCGTTCTATACCCTTGTGGCCTACCTCGGATGGCGTCTCCTGCACGGATGGATGCGCATACTGTGGGTCGGGTCTCTTGCTCTCCTGGTGCTGCTGATTGGGCTCGCGCGGCTGTACTTGGAGGTGCATTACCCGACGGACGTGCTCGCAGGCTATCTGGCTGGATTCCTCTGGACCGAAGCCGTGCTGGTCGGCGGGCACCTCCTCGGCCCGACTGTCACCGCTCGCCAACGGCGCGACCCACAGCCGGCGACCCCAACCCCAGTGCACATAGGATGACTTCGGGGGTGCCTTCATGCCCTGCAGCTGAGGCAGCTACACACCAGCGGGCGGGCGACGTCGGTGCGCTCTGGTATGCCCGGTGTGGCGAGCGCTGACTGGGAGAAGGGGATCCACACGGGACATGGACTGGTGGGAACAGGTCCGCCTGGCGTTACAGGACTTCCTGAACCAGCATGGCGTACTGGCCGGCTTCGTGCTGATCCTGATCGAGGAGACCGGGGTGCCGGTGCCCATCCCCGCGACTTCCTACCTGCGCGCGTGAGCGGGCCTGGCTTCGCGTCCGCCGGCCTCAGCGGACGGACGCGGCGATCGGCAGCGCCTGGTCGCGGCTCAGCCAGCCTTCCAGGCGCAAGAGCAGCCCATTCTGTTCCCACAGCAGCACGTTGCCGGCCAGGCGCACCTGGTCCTCGCGGAACTGGCCGCTGGCGTCTGGCAGGAACAGCAGGTGCGGCGCGCCTTCGAGCCACACGCCGCGCCCACCATTGACGGTCACCTCCTCCAGTCGGGTGTTCGGCCCGGCGCTCTTGCGCAACACGCTCGGGTCGAAGCCGCCGCTCGGCGCGCGGGCTTCCAGTAGCAGCAGGCTGACGCCTGTCTCAGACGCGGGCGGCAGGCCGGGTCGGGCCGTGTAGACGAGGGATACCCGATCACCCGTTGGGGCGGATGCGCGGTAAACCGCGTCGCTAGGCCCGAGCTCCGGGAGCGTCGGCACCAGAACGGGCAAGCGGGTGCGCACGGCCTCCAGCGTGGACGGCTCGCCCAGGTCCAGCGCTGCCCCGACGCTCGGTGGCGCCGTGGGCGGCAGGGCTGGGACCTGCTCGATGGCGGCACCGCGCAGGCCCAGCCGCTCGGCGACGACCGTCCGGGCCGCCGGCGAGGCAGCGAGCGCGACGGCGGCGACCACCGCGACGACCAGCAGCCCGGCCAGCGCCAGCCGAGGTGGACCCGCCAACAGACGCTCCCACGCTGAGGCTCGACGCGCTGGTGCTGTGGCCAGGCGAGCGCGCACACGGCTCGCCAGGTCCGGGGTTGGCGGGTAGTCGACGTGTCGACCCAGGTCGGCCAGGGCTCGTTCGAGGTTCGCGCTGTGCTGGCGCTCAGCCATGCGCCCCCTCCACGTCAGGCTGCTCTGCCAGCTGCGCACGCAGCCGCGCGAGTGCGCGGGACAACCGCGACTTCACGGTCCCGCGCGGGCAGCCGAGCACGGCCGCCAGCTCTGCTTCGGACAGCTCCAGCAGGTAGCGCCCAGCAACGGCGAGCCGCTCCTGGTCGGGCAGGCCGTCGACGGCCTCCATCAGTCGGCGCCGCTGCTCGTGGAGGAGCGCGGCCGCCTCGGGGGAGGGGGCCGCCTCCCCCGAGAGGACCCCGCCGGCCGCTCGCAGCGCCAGGTGCGCCCGGCGACCGGCGGCCCGCCGATGATTGCGCGCCTGGTTGGCCACGATCTCGAGCAGCCACGGCCGAAACGGCGCATCAAGTCGGAAGCGGTCGAGCGCACGGTAGGCTTTCAGGAACGCCTCCTGGGCGGCGTCTTCCGCTTCGGCGGGGTCGCCGACGATCAGGTAGGCGGTGCGAAAGGCAAGCTCCTGATGCTGCTGCACGAGTTGGCTGAAGGCGCCGCCGTCACCGGCGCGCGCCCGCGCGATGATCTGCTGGTCCTCCTCCAGTGGTCGGCCCTCCACGGAGTGAATGCACCCCTTGTACACCGCTCGTGCCTGGTCGGTTCCCAGCGCTTCCGGCAGCCATGGAACCTGGCCGCCGCGAGCGGTGTAAAGAAGGGCAGCGTAGACGGGAGGTCGCATATGTCTCTGGCACGCTGGGCAACAATCGGAACGGCTATGACGCTGTTGGCAACGGCCTGTGCACCCTGGGCACTCTCCGAACCCTCGGTCACCGTCGCACCGGCGGCGGCACGGCGTCAGACGGGGGACCTGGTGCTGGTTGGGACCGGCGACGGGCTGGCGGCTCTCGACTGGGCGACGGGGCGGCTCGTCTACCGGGCGCCGCACGCAGTGGCGGCGCCAGACGGCTCGCGGCTGGTCGCCACCACGGGCACCGGCGAGGCCCGGTCCCTGGACGTGCTGGACGCGCGGACCGGCGCCAGGCAGGGTTCGGTCCCAGTGCCAGCCAGTGTCGCGGCGAGCGTGGTCTCGACGGACGGCCGTCTGGTAGCTCTTGCGCCACCCCGCCCGGACACCGCCGGCTGGCAGCCGACGGGACGCGAGCGGACCCAGCTGGTCATCACCGATCTTTCGGGCGCGGTCGCGCCGCGCGTCTTCGACCTGGACGGCAACTACGAGCCGGACGCCTTCTCGACAGACGACAAGCACCTGTTCGTGCTCGAGTACCAGCCGCCTCAGGCGCCAGACCGCTACCGCGTGCGTCAGCTCGACCTCACCACGGGCTTGGTCAGCAGCGTCGGCAGCCGCTCCAAGGTGGCGGTGCCCGAGGAGGAGATGCGCGGCACGCGGCGCATGCACGTGCTGGCGCCCGATCGCACCACCCTGTACACCCTGTACACGCACCAGCCCGACCACCTGCACGCGCGCGACCTGGCCGCCGGCCGCACCGTGGCGGGCGGCGACGTGCACGCCTTCGTACACGTGTTGAACCTGGCCGAGGGGTGGGCGTACTGCCTGGACCTGCCGCAGCCCTTTGGCCTCGGGCCGGCCTCGGCGCACGCTCTCGCCCTCTCGCCCGATGGCCAGACACTGTACGTAGCCGACCGCTCGAGCGGCGCAGTGGCAGCGGCGGACACGACGCAGCTCGTGCTGGGTGCCACGACGAACGTGGGGCCCGATCCCCGAGCTGACGCGGGACTGGCGGCGGCGCAGGCCGGGCCGGACGGCACGCTGTACCTGGCCGGCGCCTCAGAGGTGCTCGCGCTCGAGCCACGCACGCTGACGGTCGGGCGGCGCCTGCCCGTGCCGGGCGTGGCGCGGGGGCTGGGCGTCAGCGCCGACGGACGACGGCTGTACCTCGGCCAAGGCGACAGAGTGGTCGCCCTCGAGGCGACGACGGGTGCCGAGCTGGACAGCATCGCGTTCCCGGGCGCCGAGCGCATCGAGCTGGTCAGCCCCACGGTCGCGCGATGATTGCGTCGCGAGCCAGCCGCGCGGGCGGCAACGCCGTTGCCCCAGAGCCAGGATGCGGTGGTGCCGCGCTCCTCATCCTCGATGGTGCCCGCGTGGGGGCCGATGAAGCGGGCGACGGGCGTGGCCTACAATGGAGTATGAGCACCATGGGAATCGCGATGGTCGTGCGCCTTCGCATCCGCTGAGCGGAACCCCGGTCGTTCTGCTCTCGGGTACAGCGGCAGCTGGCGTGAGACACGCCCACCTGACTGGCTGCTCGGGTTGCTCTCCCTCTGGCACGGCCAAGGGTTCCGCTCACCGCCGCACCGTCTCCGGACCGTGCGGCGTTTGTGTGCCCTCGCCCCGTCAAAGGAGTTCTCATGCAGCCCACGCCACAGCACCCGCTCAGCATCTCGCAGAACGTCCTCCGCAGTCGCGCCCTCGTCGATCGTCTTCTGGCTATCTCGAGCGTCCAGGCGGGTGACCTCGTGTTCGACCTTGGCGCCGGAACCGGCATCATTGCCGACCGACTCGCACAGCACGGCTGCCGGGTCGTCGCGGTCGAAAAGGACAACTGTCTAGTGGCGCGGCTAGGCGCGCGCTTTGCCGACGTGTCGCTCGTCCGCGTCTGCCACGCCGACATCCTGGACATCGTCTTCCCGCGACAGCCATACAAGGTCTTCGCCAACATCCCGTTCGCCGCGACCGCCGCCATCATCGATCACCTGGCCCACGCCCCGCGCCCGCCCCAGGATGCCTACCTGGTGGTCCAGCGCGAGGCGGCGCAGCGGTTCATCGGCCAGCCACGCGGGACGCTGGTGGCCGTGCTGCTCAAGCCGTGGTTCGAGCCCACTATCGTGCACCGCTTCCGTCGGACCGACTTTGCCCCAACCCCGCGGGTGGAGGCGGTCCTGCTGCGGCTGCGCAAGCGCGGGCCCCCGCTCGTGCCGCCGCTGCACGCGCAGTTCTATCGTGACTTTGTCACCCACGTCTTCACGGACCGCCACCCTGCGATCCTGGACAGCCTCGGTCGCGTGCTGGGCGCCCACCGGGCGCGTCGGCTCGCCGCTCAGGTCCAGCTGGACCCAGCCACCACACCGGCCGGGTTGGCGTTCGACCGCTGGCTCGAGCTGTTCAACGTCGTCGCGTGCGCCGCAGCGCCCGGTGTGGGGCGGGCCGTCGCGGGTGCCGAGCTGCGCCTACGCTGGCACCAGCGGCGCCTGCGGACAGCGCACCGCACCCGGACGCCTGGACACCGTCCGCCTGCCGTCACGAGGTCGCGGTACGATCGATCGGTCGGCGGGTGTCGACCACCGCCTCATGGTGCGCGCGCGTCGCGTCAGCAGCATGTTTCGCCGCCACTCCTGGTCGATCGGGCCCCGACCCCACCGCACCGATGGCTGACCGCGGTCAGGCGGCTCGCTCGGCGAGTGTTTGACAGGGCATCCGCGGATGCCTACGCTCGAACGAATTTCCGCGACGCGCGCGGAGGAGGAAGGATGAAAACTCGCCGCGATCTCCTGGCGATCGTTCTCGCTGCCGGTGCCACGACGCTGGCGGCGGCATGCACCGGGGGCGGCGCGCAGACGGCCGCCAATGCGCCCGCGTCCACCAGCAAGCCGGACGGCGTGGGTGGCACGATCACGTTTGCACTCGAAGACGATCCGATCAGTTTCGACCCGTTGAAGTCCAACGCCTTCATCGACCGCAACATCCACTACCAGGTCTACGACTCGTTGGTCCGGGTCGACACGAAGAGCACCATCGTCCCCTGGCTCGCTGAGAAGTGGGACACTGCCGCTGACGGCAGGACGGTCACGTTCAGCCTGCGCAAGGGCGTCACCTACCACGACGGCACGCCCTTCGACGCCGAGTCGGTCAAGTGGAATATCGACCGCTACCGCACCACGGAGGGCTCGTTCCGCAAGGGGGACCTGGCGCCGGTCGACAGCGTGGACGTCGTGGACGCGTCCACTGTGCGATTCAGCTTGAAAGCGCCCTTCGCGCCCCTCCTGTCGCTGCTGGTGGACCGCGCCGGCATGATGCTCTCGCGCAAGGCGGTCGAGGCTGGCGGTGAGGAGTTCAACCGCAAGGCATTCCGGGCCGGGAGTGGACCCTTCATTCTGACCGAAGCCGTCAAGGACGATCACATCACGCTGGAGCGCAACCCTGGCTGGTGGGGCAAGGACAGTGCCGGTGGGCAGCTGCCCCACCTCGACAAGATCGTCGTCCGACCGATCAAGGACCCATCCGTGCGACTGACCAACGTCCGTACTGGCAATGCCGACGTGGCCAACCGGATTGCTGGCAAGGACGTCGCGGCCGCAAAGTGGGACGGCAGCCTGGCATACGCGAGTGTTCCCGCCCTGGCCTTCGACAGCTTGATTCCCAACCGCAAGCCTGGCTTCCTGTTCGAAGAAGCTCGCTACGTACAAGCAGTCTCCATGGCGCTCGATCGACAGGAGATTCTCGACAAAGTGTTCCTGGGTGTCGGCACGGTTGGCTACGGGACGATCGCCCCGGCGCACTTCGCCTATGACGGCAACTTTCGACCATTTGCGAAGCCGGACCCGGATGGCGCCAAGCAGCTGATCTCCCAGGTCGGCAAAGGTCCGCTTTCATTCGAGCTGCTCATCCGCTCAGGAGACACTGAGCAGCTGCAGCTCGCTCAGCTCATCCAGAGTCAGCTGCGCAAAGCCGACATTGCGGTCGACCTGGCCACGCTGGAGTTTGCGCAGATCTTGAAGCAGCAGACGGACCATGTGTTCAAGGGGCTTAGCCAGGTGGGCTGGAGCGGCCGCGTCGACCCGGATGGCAACACGTATGACCACGTCTACACGGGCCGCCCATTCAACGATTCGAGCTATTCGAACAAGCAGGTCGATGCACTGCTGGACGAGCAGCGGGCCGCGCTCGACCAGGACAAACGGCGCGAGCCTCTGCGCAAGGCGGAGCAGATCTACGTGGTCGACGATCCCGCGCGCGTGTGGTTGCGGTTCCAGGTGGCGGAGATCCTATCCAGCAAGAAGCTCCAGGGGCTGGAGGTGTATCCGGACCAGATTATCCGCTTCCAGTACGTCGTGGCGCAGAAGTAACCGACGTGCTCCGCTACGTCGCGCGCCGCGTGCTGCTGATTGTGCCGGTGGCGCTGCTGGTCACCATGATAGTGTTCACCTTGCTGCGGCTGTCACCGGGTGATCCCGTTCTCGCCTATGCGGGCGAGGAGCGGGACCCGCAGGTGTTGGAGCAGGTGCGGCACTCACTCGGTCTGGACCAACCGGTGCCCATCCAGTACCTGGCGTGGCTTGGCCACGTGGTGCGCGGCGACTTCGGTCGCTCCATCCGCACTCAGCAACCAGTAGGGGACTCTATCGTGGAACGCTTGCCCGCGACACTCGAGCTGGGCGCGGCGGCGTTGGTCCTGTCGGCCGCGGTCGCGCTGGTCGTGGGCACAGTGTCGGCGCTGCGGCGCAACTCGCCCGTCGATCTGATCGCGACGGGTTTCACGCTGGCCGGCGTCTCGCTGCCAAACTTCTTCCTCGGCCTGGTGTTGATCCTGGTCTTCTCGCTGGTCGTTCGCCTCCTGCCACCGGGTGGTTACATCTCGTTCGTCGAGGACCCCGGTGACAACCTGCGCCGCCTCATCCTGCCGACGATCACGCTGGCGACGGCCAGCCTCGCCGAGAACGTGCGCCAGATGCGGTCGAGCCTGCTGGATGTGCTCAGCCAGGACTACGTGCGCACTGCCCGAGCGAAGGGCCTGCCTGAGGGGCTTCTGGTGGCGCGCCACGCGCTCAAGAACGCGCTCATCCCGGTGGTCACGCTGCTGGGTATCCGCGTGGGCGAGATCATCGCGGGTGCGATCGTCACGGAGTCGATCTTCTCGTGGCCGGGCGTGGGGCGGCTGCTGGTGGACAGTATCGCAGGCCGCGACTACCCGGTGGTCCAGGCGGTCGCGCTCGTCTCGGCGCTGGCATTCATGGTGAGCACGCTGATCGTGGATGTCCTGTACGCCGCGCTTGACCCGCGCATCTCGTACCGATGAGCACGGTTGCGCCCACGCGCCAGGCTCGCCATCAGTCCCGCGGCCAGCCCGACCCCGACCACTTGCCCCACCGATGAGCACGGTTGCGCCCACGCGCCAGGCTCGCCCCAACGCGGCGCTCGTTCGGCCGGCAGCACGTCGACGCCTGGGCGACCTTTTCCGCCGCAACCCCCGTCTGCTGTTGGGCGGCGGACTCCTGCTGCTGTTGGTACTGGTAGCGCTCTTCGCGCCGCTGCTGACGCGCTACGACCCCATCGTCGGCGACGTCTCGGACGGCCTCCAGCCGCCCGGCCCCGCTCACTGGCTCGGAACCGACGATCAGGGCCGTGACGTCATGAGTCGGGTGCTGTACGGCTCGCGCATCTCCATCTCCGTCGCGCTGATCGCCATGCTGATCGGGCTCCTGGTCGGGACGTCTATCGGGCTGTCGGCCGGCTACTTCGGCGGACTCGCCGATCTGCTCGGGATGCGTCTGGTGGACGCCGTGCTGGCGTTCCCCTCGCTGCTGCTCGCGATCTCGATCACTGCCGCGCTGGGCCCGCAGATCCAGAACGCGATGATTGCCATCGGCATCGTCGCCATCCCGGCGTATGCCAGGCTGACGCGCGGACAGGTGCTCGCGGTCCGAGAACGGGAGTATGTCACCGCGGCCCAGGCGGCTGGCGCTGCACCGCTTCGCGTCATGCTCCGCCACATCCTGCCGAATGTGGCCAACCCGCTTGTCATCCAGGCGACGTTCACCGCGGCGTTCGCCATCCTCCAGGAGGCGGTGCTCTCGTTCCTGGGCCTTGGCGCGCAGCCGCCCAGCCCCTCGTGGGGCCAGGACATCAACTACTCGCAGCGCTACCTCATCAATCAGCTGTGGTGGATGAGCGTCGGCCCGGGCCTGGCGATCTTCGTCGCCGTGTTGTCCTTCAACGTGCTCGGTGATGCGTTGCGGGACTGGCTGGACCCCCAGATGCGCCGCCGAGCGTAATCGCCCGCCGCCGTGGGGTCCACACCGCAGCCGGTTGGCCTGCCCCGGGGCTCAACACAGCCTCGGCGGGACGGTGGCTATTGACTTGGCAATATTTCTTCGGGAGCGAACGGCCCCGTAATCTCGCCAGACCCTCGTGCGAGGAGCGTGGTGGGAAGCACGACGGTCATTGGCGGCCCGTTCTCGCCCTCGATCGACGGGGCGGGCGGCGTGCAGACGCTCGCCTGGGTCACCCTGCCCATGATGCTACCGATCCTCCTGACCAACCTTGTCCTGGTCCTGGTCGAGACGTTCAACACCTTCGACATGGTCCTGTCGCTCACCGGAGGCGGGCCGGGCGCCGCGACCCAGGTGCTCGCTCTTGGCGTCTACGATCAGATCTTCCGCCAGCTGAACGTCGGCCGCGGCACCGCTATGGCGGTTGTCCTGATGCTCATCAACATAGTCATGATCGCCGCGTACCTGCGGGTCGCCGAACGACAGGAGAGGACGGTCTGAGATGCGTTCTTCCCAGTGGACCAATGCCGCTTACTACGCCGGCCAGATTCTGCTCATCGTGGTGGCGTCGGCGGCGATCCTCGGCGGCGTCACGGCATGGTCGCAGTTCGCCATCCCGTTCATCCTGCTCGACTCGCGCGATCTCTTCCCTGTGTCGGTCGGCGTCGTCAATCTCCAGGCGACCGCGGGCGAGATCACGACCCAGTACGTCGCGGCAGGCAGCATCCTGGCTGTTGCGCCGGTCATCCTGCTGTTTGTCGTGCTGCAACGCCACATCGTCGGCGCGCTGACGGCCGGCGCGGTGAAGGGGTGAGGTTGTTCCCCGCCTCGCTCGGCAGCGGGTGAGTTGGTCAGCGAGGTCTGGTGCGCGCGAAAAAGTTGCGCAAGATTGTCTTGCCAGCTGGATGGGCGGCTTCGTGGCGTTCCGGGTGGAATTGCACACCGAAGACGGGACGGTCCAGGCGCTCGATCGCCTGCACCGGGGACCACGGCGAGGTGGCACGCCCCACGAAGCCAGAGGGGACTGTGTGCAGCTGCCAGTAATGCGATTGGAAAAAAGTTGCGGTCGGGCCTAAGCCGTCGAAGAGGACACAGCGGGGATCGACCTGGATGGTGAGGAAGCCGCGCTCCTTGCGCTGGCCTGGGGCGAACCGCGGGTCAGGGTCTGTCTCCCCCCCACCCAGCTTTCCGAGCGGGCCCCACGTCGCGCCATGCGCGTAGCCGATGAGCTGGTGCCCCGCGCAAAGGCCGAGCAGTGGCACGGGCGCGGCGCGGATCGTCTCGAACAGCCCTTCTAACGCGGCGAAGTCGTACTCTCCCCAGTCGGTCGTGCTGCCACTCAGCACGATGGCCGTTGGTGCCAGATGTCGCAGCCCGCTCAGGGAGAGGTGCTCGAAGCGCACGACCTGGCAGGGCGCCGCCGCCGCGAGCTCGAGACCCAGGCGGCCCCGCTCGAGCTTCCGGTGGTGCCATGGGCCGCGCACAGCATCTCGCCGCACTCGCTCGTGCTCGACGTCGACGTACAGAATGGTCACGTGCCCACGGTCGCGGCGCGGCTGTCTGGCGTGGCCATGACGGCTGTCACCACAGCCAGCCGATCAATCGCTGAGGAAGACGTGGCCACCAAGAAGCCCTCGAGACCGCTAGTGAGAGACAGCCGCCGCCGCCTTCTCGCCGACCAGCTCGTGCCGGTAGAAGCGGTCGAGGCCGAACGGTTGGATCAGCGGCGGCACCTTTCGGGTGGCGATCAGCTCGGCGACCATCTTACCGGCGATCGGCCCGGCCTTGAACCCGTACGTTCCCCAGCCGACGTCCAGTACGAACCCGCTCAGGCGCGGCGCCTCGCCGATGATGGGGCTGTAATCGGGGGTCATGTCACAGATGCCTGCCCACTGACGCAGCACTCGTACCTGCTTCAGGCACGGCAGCAGCTCGAGCGTATGGCGCGCGCTGCTCTCCAGGAACTGGAGCGTGGAACGGTTGCTGTAGGACGTATACGGGTCGATCTCCGAGCCGATCACCAGCTCGCCCCGGTCCGTCTGGCTCACGTACACGTGCAGGTTGGCCGAGACGAGCACCGGGTCCAGGAACGGCTTCAGCGGCTCCGTCACGAGCGCCTGCAGCGGGTGCGTGGTGATGGGCAGCTTCACGCCAGCCATGGCAGCGATGGTGGTCGCCCAGCCGGCGGTTGTGTTCACGACCCACTCCGCCTTGATCGGCCCCCGGCTGGTTTCCACCCCGCTCACGCGGCCATCCTGGCGGTTGATGCCGGTGACCGTGGTGAATGGGTGGATGCTGGCGCCCGCCTGGTCGGCGCCGCGCGCGTAGCCCCAGACCACCGCATCGTGGCGGATGATGCCGCCGGGCGGGTGGTAGAGCGCCGCTTGGATTGGGTAGCGCGGGCGCTCCGAAACGTCGACGGCAGGTGCCAGCCGCTTGATCTCCTCAGGGCCAATCACGCGGCTGTCCACGCCGCACAACTGATTGACCTCCGCGCGCACGCGCAGGCCGATGGCCGCGGAGTCGCTGTGTGCCAGCGACAGGTGCCCGCGCTGCGAGAACAGCACGTTGTAGCCCAACTCACGCGACAAGTCCTGGTACAGCTGCACGCTGTGGTCGTAGAACCGCACCCCCTCGGGCGTGCGGTAGTTGGACCGGATGATGGCCGTGTTGCGGCCGCTGGCTCCGGACCCGACGTAGCTCATGTCCAGCACGGCCACGTCCGTGAGCCCCTGCCGTGTCAGGTAGTAGGCCGTGGCGAGTCCATGGACCCCGGCGCCGATGACAACCACCTCGTAGCGGTTCTTGAGCGGCCGCTTGGTCCACATGCGATCACGGCGATAGAGCTGCCACATCTTCACGGCTGGCTGGCTCCCAGGATCTGATGCGCCCCGAGACCGAACGGGCCCAGGCCGAGCTGTTCGCCGACGTGCATCAACCAGTCCCAGACGAACGCGGCCACGTCACGCCCGAAGAACAGGCTGAACGCCGGCAGCCCGTCCGGATAGTCGTTCCGCAGCACCAGGGCCGGCGCCCGTGCCAACGACGTCTGGCCGAGGGCCAAGTCGGGCAGCGCGCCGTCGCGTACGTCCAGCGCCGTGCACGTCCGCAACACCTCTCGGGCGCGCGGACCGGCCAGCCGAAGCCCCGCCTGGCCGCTGGTGACGTCCAGCACGTGGACGCAACCGCTGCCAGAGGCCGCGCGCTCCTCCAACCGCCGCACCGTCGACGCCTGCGCCGGCGGCGCCGTCAGCACCAGCGCCTCGTCCGCGGCCATGCGGCAGACCGTGGCCGCTCCGGCTTCGACTCGGGTCGCGCGCAACGGCGGGGCCGCCGGGCCGGCCTCCGGCCAGGCTGCTTCCAGCAACGCCACCACGTTGCGCTCGGCTCCTTTGACGGCGACTTTGCCGAGTGGGCTCAGGTCCAGCACTCCGGCTGCCTGGCGCACCATCGCAGCCTCACGCTCCGACGAATCCGAGTAGGCCCACGGTCGCTGCCAGCCGGCCTCCTCCACCATCCTGGCGCCTCGGCCCACGTGGACCTGGTGCAGCGCCGACAGGCGGGGCGGGGTCACGCTTTCATCCGGGCGCCGTCCGGGTCATAGAACGGCGTCTTGACGACCTGGGCCGAGGTGCTGTGACCGTCCACCCGGATGCGCAGCGGTGTGCCGACAGCTGCTTGCTCCGTCGGCACCCAGGCCAGACCGATGGACGCGCGCAGCGTCGGGCTGAAGCGGGCGCTGGTGACCCGCCCGACAGGCTGGCCGCCGCGCTCCACCGCATCGCCCTCATTCGGAACGAGCGTCGCGTCGTCGACTCGGAAGCCCACCAGGCGGTCCCGCATGCCAGCAGTCTTGAGCCGCTCGAGGGATGGCTTGCCCACGAAGTCGGGCTTGTCCAGCTTCACCAGCCATGCCAGGCCGGCTTCGTACGGGTTGCTGAGCGCATCGGTGTCCTGACTGACAATCAGGTGGCCTTTCTCGAGCCGCATGATACGCTGGGCCTCCACGCCGAACGGCTGGATGCCGAACTCGCGGCCGGCATCCATCAGCGCCTGCCAGACGTGCTCGCCGTATTCCGCCGCGAAGTGCATCTCGTAGCCGAGCTCGCCGACGAACCCGATGCGGAGGATCAGCGCCGGGACGCCGGCCACATCGCCTGGCAGCGCCGACAGATACGGAGCGCCGGCGCCCGAGACGTCGAGCGGCGTCAGCTTCCGGAGCACGTCGCGCGAGCGCGGGCCGGCCAGGTTGACGGCGGACAGCGCGCTGGTCACGTTGGTCACGTGCACGCACAGCGGGTCGCGGCGCGCCGCGACCCACCAGTCCATCCATTCCTGCACCATGCCGATGCCGCCGGTGGTCGTGCTCACAAAGAATCTATCCTCGGCTACACGGGCCAGGGTTCCGTCGTCGAGCACGATGCCACTGTCGTCGCAGATGACCCCGTACCGCACCCGCCCCTGTTTGAGGTCGGACACGCGATTGGCGTAGATGAAATCCAGCAGCTGGCCGGCGTCCTTGCCGCGTACGTCGAGCTTGCCCAAGCTCGAGACGTCGATGATGCCGACGCGCTCGCGCACCGCCAGCACCTCGTCGTTTGCCGAACCGCCATACGTGCGGGCGCGCTTCCACTCGCCGAGGTCCATCATCTGGGCCCCCAGCCGCACGTGGGCGTCGTGCATGGCGGAGAGGCGCACCGGCTCGTGGAGGACACCCGCCAGAGTTCCGAGCTCGATCGGCTGCGCCGGTGGGCGGGCGGTCGTCAGCGCCGTGCCGGAGCGATCGCCGACTCCGTTCTCGCGGGCGGCCAGAGCCACCGCGTTCGCGTGGCACATTTTCCCCTGGCAGGGCCCCATGCTAAACGTGGTGTAGCGCTTCAGCGTCTCGACGTGGTCGAAGCCCTCCGCCATGGCGCGCACAATCTCTTGCTCGGTGACGTCCTCGCACAGGCAGACGAAGGCCTTCCCGGCGCGGCCTGCCGCGACGCTGACCAGCGGGCGCACCCGGCTCGGCGGCTGGGCCGCCCGCACCTCGGGCTGGGCTACGGCGCTGGCCAGACCGAGCGCCGCCACCGACCGAGCTCCGGCCGCGCGGCCGTGCATCAGCATCTCCTCCAGCGTGCTTGCGCCAGCGGCCTCGCCGGCGGCGCAGACTCCTTCGGGCAGCCCGTCGGCGGCCGGGCTGAAGCGGTCGCGGGCGGGGTCGTACACGAGCGGATAGCCGGCCTGAGCCAGCAGGCCGACCAGCCCATCGGCGCCGGTGGCGAGCACCAGCAGATCGCACGGCAGCTGCTGATAGGCGCCGGCTACTGGTCTGCCGACCGCGTCGAGGTGCGACAAGACGACACTCTGCACGTACCCATCGCCAAGCGCCGCCGACGGGCTCAGCCCCGCCAGCACGGGGACGCCGGCCGCTCGCAGCCGCCGGACCGCCTCGGAGGCGCCTGCTTCCAGGTCACGGGCTGAGCGGGCGTCGGCCACCGCCGCCACGGCGATCCCCGCGCCAAGCAGGTCTTCGGCGACCCCGAGTCCCTGGGCGCCATTGCTGGCCACCACGGCGCGCCGCCCCGGTCGCACCCCGTAGAGGTGCATGAGGCGCTGCACCCCGCTCGCCAGGATGATCCCCGGCAGATCGTTGTTGGCAAAGACCAGCGGCCGCTGTTGCTGGCCGGTGGCAACAACGAGGGCGCGGTAGCGCAGCTCAATCAGCCGTGGACCCTGCGCTATACCGAGCAGGTCACCCTCATAGACGCCGAACGCCGACGCGGCAAGCAGCGTATCCACGTTGGGCGTGACAGCAACCTCGGCCGCCAGTGTCCGTGCTCGCTCGTAGCCAGGCGTGCTCGAGGCGCCGGCCTGGCTCGCCTCGGCGCGCAGCTGGTAGCGCAGGTGGCCGCCCAGCTCCGACTGGTCGTCGATCAGCGTGACGTGCGCGCCGAGACGGGCGGCCTCGAGGGCCGCCGCCAGACCGGCCGGTCCTCCGCCCACGACCGCCAGATCAGTGTGACGATACTCGTGGACGTAGTCGCCCGGCGGCTCGCGGCGCGGGTCCAGACGGCCTAGCCCGGCCGCGTTGCGCAGCGCCTTCTCATACACCGGCCAGAGCCGCCGCGGCCGCATGAACGTCTTGTAGTAGAAGCCGACTGGCAGCAGCGGACTGAGTTTGTCCACGATCCCCAGGGCATCACGCGCCACCGACGGCCAGGCGTTCTGGGAGCGCACCCGCATCCCCGGCTGGACCGGCAGCGTGCAGACGCGCACGTTGGGCGTGCCATCCACGTTGCACAGGCAGTTGGGGCAACGCCCATCGACGCAGAGCAGCCCGCGTGGGCGGTGGTACTTGAACGAGCGGCTGAAGACACGACACCCGGCCGCGTAGAGCGCCGATCCGACGGTGTCGCCCGGGATCGCAGGGCAGTGTCGGCCGTCGAACCCAAATTGGACGGACCCGGCGCGGTCGAGGAGCTGGCCAGCGGGCGGCGGCAGGCGATCGCCTGCGTCTCCGACTCCGACTGTCGCTAGCCGGCCGCTGGCCGCGGTCACGGCTCCACGCTTTCGCCTTGCACCGCCTGCACCTCCGGCTCCCCGGCGCCGCCACCGGCCACGAACGTGCGCTGGACGACGTTGCGCACAGTGTCGCGCCGCACCTGGAACCAGCGCCCGCAGCCCCCGCGATGACACCACCACTCGTCCTGGACACCGGCGGCGTTCGTCTTCAGATACAGGTACTCAGCCCACTGCTCGCTCGACGGGGAGTCGCCCGGCCGCGGATGGGCTTCACCGCCATGGCGGAACTCGTACACGCCGCGCGGCCCGCAGGTGGGGCAGGTGATGAGAAAAGACACGGGGCGCTAGACCGCCGTCGGCGCACCGCGTAGCGTCCGGGCCAGCTCCTGGATGTGGGCCGGCCGGATGCCGCAGCAGCCGCCGATGATCTGTGCCCCCTGCTCCACCCACGTCCGGGCGAACGCGGCGTACTCTTCGGGCGTGTCGGCCAGCGAGAAGTCCCAGCCCGGATTGGCGAACCGGCCGGTGTTGGCATACACGCCGAGCGGCAGGCTGGTTGCTTCCCGCAGCCAGGGGATCACGCCTTCGACTGACAGGGCGGGCAGGCACTGGACGAGGATCGCCCCGATGCCCATCCCCTCGAACGTCGCTGCCGCTCGCTGGAACAGGTCGCCATCCCGCTCGCGGAGCTCGCCGTACAGGCCGACTGTCCCGCCGACCACGCGCCGGTAGCCCACCCAGAGCGGTACCCCGCTCTCCATCAGCGTCTGGTACTCGGGGAAGCGCAGGTCCGCCGGGATCTCCTGGCTGGCCTCCATGATCATCAGGTCTGGCTGCGCGTCCCGCAGCAGGCCAGCGAGCTCTTTCAGCCACGTCGGGTCGACCGTCCTGGGGCGCGCCTGCACGAAGGCCACGGCCACGTCGTCCTGCTTGCCCGCCTTCCGCGCCTCGTCGCGCACCAGCTCCACCGAGAGCTTGACGAGGCTTCGCCAGCTGCCAGGCGGGGCGTCGATGCGGCCGTCCCGTTCGGCGAGCGGGCACATGTCGAGCCGGAACGTGTTGGTCATCAGGATCTCGGCCCCCGCCTCGAGGTAGCGGCGGTGCACGTCGCGCGTGGCCGCCAGGCCGCGCTCGCTGTACAGTCCGCGAACGCCCCACAGCTCGCCCAGGTTCAGCTCTGGCGGGTAGCCGGCGTGCTGCATCTCGGTCGAGATGCCTCCGTCGAGGATGACCACGTCACCGCGCTTCAACTTGTCCTCGATCTTGCGATAGACGGGCGTCTTCTGCACTGTCACGCTGCACCTCTCATACGGGTTGTCGCCGCCGCGAACGAGGCCCGCGCATCAGGCGGTCACAGGCTGCGTGGGCGCCGACTCGTGGATCTGCCGCTGCAGGGTCGCCAGGTCGTAGTAGAGCCGCTGCTCGTGGATCCGGCCGTGCAAGACTTGTAGCATTGTGACGGCCCGGACACCGATCCGGTTGCCGCTGGCGGGCATGTCCAGCAGGGGCCCCTGGTGTGTTCCCTGGAAGGTGAACTCGACCGCTAGCTGGTCCTCGGCTGCGATCAGACCAGCGAGAATGATCTTCAAGTCGGGCACGGCAGCGAACCACTCCCCGTAGTAGCGCTCCACGCGTTCGCGGCCGCGCCGGTAGACTCCCGGCGCGTGGGTGCCGTGCTCGCCCCATTCCGTGCGCAGCGGGAGCTGGGGGAGGTCAAGAATCAGACACTCGTCGCCAAAGAGCGCCGCCAGGCGGTCGAGATCGCGCGTGTTCACGGTTGCCGCCCATTGCTTGACCAGCGCCCGGTAATCAACCTCGCCCACTGCTCATGCTCCCTTCTTCCGCGCCCCACCGACCTGCCCATTCTGAATCATTTGCTCCAGTACGTCAATGCGCTGCGTACGATAGATTCTTCGTTCGTTCGCCGGGCCCTCGGCCAGCCTATTTAGCTTTAGCTATAGCTAGCTCCAGGGGAACGGGCTGTGCGAGACCGGGTGCAGCTTCCCCTCGGCGTAGCGCGCGAAGCGGAACGGCTCGAGGAGCGCGCTGCGCTGCCCCATCAGCTCGGCGGCGACCAGCTTGCCCACGCCAATCATCTTGTAGCCGTGGTTGGAATCGGCGATGACGTAGCAGTTCTGGTGGAACACGTCGAAGATCGGGAAGCTGTCCGGCGTGAACGCCCCGAGCCCACCCGACGGTTGGTCGCGCCGGTAGAGCGCAGACGTCCCTTCGAAGCGCTTCTGGCAGAAGGCGAGCATCGAGCACCAGCTCACGGCGAAGTTCTCGCCGACGACGAACTCCGGCGAGTCCGGGCCGTAAGGGTCGACCCGCACCGCGTCGGGGTCGCTCGGGACCTTGTAAGGCATGGCCCCTCCTTGCACGCCGCCGAAGCAGACGTCCGGTTTGTAGTACAGCCCCCAGAGCTTGTCGGTGATCAGCGAGCCATCGACGTCCGAGTAGAGCGGCGCGTCCGTGTCGACGTGGATCACTGGCGGCATGCCGCCAGTGTCGAGCATGCCGTACTGGGGATCGACTCCGAGCGTCCCTTCCTGGAGGCACCAGTAGGTCCACATCGGGATGTCGTGATGCAGCGTGCCGCCGCGGCCTCGAATGCTGATCCGCTTCGGCAGGTCGAGCATCTCCCAGATCGACTTGATCCAGGGACCGGCCCCGACGACCACGTGCTCGGTCTGCACAGTGCCCTGGTCGGTCTCGACCGCCGAGATAGCGCCTCCGGCGTAGCGGAACCCCGTGACCGTGACGCCAGCAAGGATCCGCACGCCCTCGTTCTGCGCCTTGGTCGCCAGACCTCTGAGGGACTCCTTGTTGTTGGCGTAGCCACCCTGCTTCTCGTGCAGGACGGACGTGATGCCCCGCGCCTGCCAATCGTGGAACAGGCCGCGCATGTACGCTCGGCAGTCAGCTTCGCCCTCGACGAAGACGGAGGTGTAGCCGATCGCGCGCTGCTGCTCGGCGATGCTCGCGACGTCCTGGTGCATCACCTCGGGGCTGACCTGCATGTACCCGACCGGGTGGTAGCTAAAGGCGTCGGGGTCGCTCTCCCAGACCTCGACACTGTGCGCCATCAGCTCGCGCATGGCGGGCTGGAAATAGTTGTTGCGGATCACGCCGCAGGCGATGCCCGAGGCGCCGGCGCCGACGCCTGTCTTGTCGACGACGACGACGTCCTCGCCGCCGCCCTTGCCCCGCGTCCGCAGCTCGCGCGCCAGGTGATAGGCTGTACTCAGCCCGTGGACGCCGGCGCCGACGATCAGGTAGCGTGCGTGCCCAGGTAGCGACATAGCGCGGTCACCCTCCCTCAGGCGGCAGCCAGGGCCGAGCACTTGACAGGCCCGGAAGCGCTCCATATGATGCGTACTGCTTCTCGGGGGTACGAGGAAGAAGCAAATGATTCATCAGGCCGCGGGGGATGACTTTATCACGCGTCTGTCGGCCGTGCAGCCGACGCTCTCGCCCAAGATGGCCCGGCTGGCAAGCTTTGTGACCGAGCACTATGTTCAGGTCGCCTTCATGACCACCCGTGAGCTCGCCGCCGCGGCCGGGGTCAGCCTGGCAACAGTGGTCCGCTTCCCGGCCGTTCTGGACTACCCCGACTTCGACGCCTTCCGCGCCAGCATCCAGAACCGCGTCAACTTCGACCTCACGGGCGTGGAGCGCCTGCGCACCCTCCCGGGCGGTAATCGCTCCCCGGCCGCGCTGCTGCGGCGCATCGTCGACGCCGACGTCGAAAGCCTGCGCGCTCTGGCACACACGTTCTCCGAGCCGCAACTGGAGCGCTTCGTGGGCGCCGTGCTCGCGGCCGAGCGCGTCACCATTCTGGGGTTCCGCTACGTCAGTCCTTTGACCACGTATTTCGGCTACTCGCTGGCCAAGATCAAGCCCGCTGTTCAGGCGTTCACCCAGGCCGACTCGTCGCTGTACGACCGCGTGCGGCTCATGGACTCGGGGGACCTGCTCATCGCGATCACCTGCGCGCGCTACCCGGCGGACCTGGTGGCGCTGGTCCGCTACGCCCACGACCTCGGGGTGCGCATTCTCGCCATCACCGACAACCCGCTCTCGCCGGTGCTGCCCCTGGCCGAGGTCACCCTGCTCGCCAAAGTGCGGATGCTCGACTTCGTCGGCTCGCTGGCGGCGCCGGCGGCGCTCATCAACTGCATCGTCTCCGAGCTGGGAGTGCGGCTAGGCGACCAGGCGCTGACGCGCTTGCAGGCGCTCGAGGACGCGGCGACCGCGACCGGCACCTACGTCCGCGCCGGCGGGCGGCCCACCCCGTTCACCGGCAGCCTGCTGGCCTGGGAAGAGGACCAGGACGCTGAGGCCCAGATGCGGCGACGCGGGTCCGGCGCGTGATCCGCCTCGAACACGTCTCGAAGCGCTTTGCCGGCGCCGAGAACGTTCGCGCGGTGGACGACGTCAGCCTCGAGGTCGGCGCCGGGGAGCTGTGCGTGTTGATCGGGCCGTCCGGCTCCGGCAAGACCACCACGATGCGCATGATCAACCGCCTGGAGGTGGCAACGGAAGGCCACATCCTGGTCGATGGGCGCGACATCAGCTCACTGGACGAGGTGGCGCTGCGGCGGAAGATCGGCTACGTCATCCAGCAGGTCGGCTTGTTCCCCCACTTCACGGTGGCCGACAACGTGTCTATCGTCCCGCGACTGCTCGGGCAGCCGGCTCGGGATCGGCGTCGCCGAGCGGAGGAGCTGCTGGCGCTCGTCGGCCTGCCGCCGGAGCGCTTCGCCAACCGCTACCCCCGCCAGCTCTCGGGCGGCCAGCAACAGCGCGTCGGGGTGGCGCGGGCGCTGGCGGCGGACCCGCCCATCGTCCTGATGGACGAGCCGTTCGGCGCAGTCGACCCGATCACGCGTAAGCAGCTCCAGCGCGAGCTGCGCCGCATTCAGGCGGAAGTGCAGAAGACCATCGTGTTCGTGACCCACGACATCAGCGAGGCGTTCCTACTGGGCGACCGTGTCGTGCTGATGGCCGATGGCCGAGTCGTCCAGAACGGCACGCCGGCCGACCTGCTGCGCCGCCCGGCGGCTCCGTTCGTCACCAATTTCATTGGCGAGGACCACGGGCTGCAGAGCCTGCAGTACACGACGCTGGCCGAGGTCGCCACGCCGGCTGTCGGCGGCGGCCCACCGGAGGCGTTGGTGCTCCCCGGAACACTGTCGGTCCTGGATGGGCTGCGGCGTCTCGGGGCGCATGGGCTGGCGCAGGGCGACTGCCTCTGGGTGGGCGACGCGCAGGGTCGCGCCACCAGCTGTCTGCACTACCGGGACTTGATCACAGCACTGGGCGAGAGCCTGGCCGACCAGCCGGCGGCCGAACGCGGAGGAGCCGATGCGCTACGTGGTCGAGCACCCTGAGCGCGTGCTGCAGCTCACCGCCCAACATCTGCAGATCGTCGTGATCGCCGTTGTCGTGGCGCTGCTCATCGGGGTCCCTGCGGGCATCCTGGTGACTCGGCTGCGTTGGCTGGAAGGGCCGCTGTTCAACACGGCCGGGGTGCTCTACACCGTGCCGAGCCTGGCGTTGTTCGCGGTCCTGATCCCTTTTACTGGCCTCGGCACCCGACCGGCGATCGTCGCGCTTATTCTGTACTCGCTGCTGGCAATCATCCGGAACACGGTCGCCGGTATCGACTCCGTACCCCCCGCGATGCTCGAAGCCGCCCGTGGCATGGGCATGACCAACGTGCAGCGTCTGCTGCTGGTGGAGCTGCCGCTTGGCCTCCCAGTGATCCTGGCCGGGGTGCGCGTGGCCACAGTCGCCGCCATCGGCATCGCCACTGTCGCCGCGTACGTGGGCGCCGGTGGGCTCGGTCTTCTCATCTTCGACGGCATCCGCGTCACTGACGGAGACCGCATCGTCGCTGGCGCCCTGACGATCACCGTCCTGGCGCTCCTGGCCGACGGTGGCCTGACCCGGTTGGGGGCGGCGTTGCGGCGCGACGTCGCGCCGGTAGCCGGGCGCGCCTGAGCCCGTGGGCAGACCCCTGTTGTCCGGCAAGCTAGCCTATCTGCTGAGGCTCATGCCTTTGTCTGCGCGACGGGCTTAGGTGGCAACGAGATCCCCATGCGTGGCAATCCGCTCGACTTCATCGCCTACATCCAGGGGCACCAGGGGCAATTCGCCACCCTGTTGTCGCAGCACATTCAACTGACGCTGGTCTCGGTGGTGTTGGGTACTGTTCTCGCGCTTCCCCTGGCGGTGCTGGCGAATCGGGTTGAAGTGCTCGCGCGGCCGATGGCCTGGCTCGCCGGAATCGGCCAGACGATCCCGAGCCTGGCGATCCTGGGCCTGGCCCTGCCGCTGCTCGGGATCGGCTTTCTGCCCTCCCTGGTCGCGCTCACCGTCCGCGCTATTTTACCAATCTTCCTCAACACCTACGTCGGCATCCGCTCTGCCGACCGCGCGACGATCGACGCCGCGCGTGGCATGGGAATGAGCGCGAACCAGCGGCTGCTCCTGGTGGAGCTGCCGCTGGCGACCCCGGTGATCTTCGCCGGCGTGCAAACGGCCACCGTCCAGAACGTGGGAGTCGCGACGCTCGCCGCCTTCATTGGCGGCGGTGGCCTCGGCGACCTCATTCTGCAAGGGCTCGCCATGGTGGACCCGGCGGTGCTGCTGGCCGGCGCAGTCCCGGTGGCGGCGCTAGCCATGGCGGCGGACATCGCTCTGGATCGCGCCCGACGGCTGGTGGTGCCCGTCGGTCTGCGCGTCGGTGCCAGGTGATCGCCATTCGCGGCGACGAACGAGGGACCCGGCGCGTAGCCGAGTTCGTGCGAGACCTCCGCTGGGCCGACCTTCCAGCTGACGTCCGCGCCGAGGCAGTCTGCTGCGGGGTCGACCTCTGCGGGGCGGCCATCGCCGGCAGTCGCGCACCGGTGGCGCAGATCGCCGCCAGGTACGCGCTGAGCGCCCACGGACTGGGCACGGCCACCCTGATCGGCACCCGTTCTGCCAGCACCCCGGTCGGTGCGGCGCTCGCGAACGGGTTCGCCGCTTCGGCGCTGGACATCGATGACGGCTACCGACCCGTCATGGGCCACCCGGGCGCAGTGGTCTTCCCGGCGGTGCTCGCCGGCGCCGAGTGCGCCGGGGCGACGGGCGCCGACTTCCTCACAGCGCTGGTCGTGGGCTATGAGGTGGCCGTGCGGGCCGGGCACGTCCTCCATCCACTGTACGGTTTCTACCACGGGACCGGCTCCTGGGGTCCGGTCGGGGCGGCGGCCGGCGCCGCTCGACTACTCGGCTGCGACCGTGACCAAATCTGGCACGCTCTCGGGATTGCCGAGTTCCACGCGGGCATGACGCCCGAGATGCGGTCGGTCGACCAGCCCAGCATGCTCAAGGATGGGATCGGCTGGGGCGCCATGGTCGGCCTCGCCGCCGCCCAGCTGGCCGCCCACGGCTTCACCGGCATCCCGAGCCTGTTCGACACCGAGAGCGGAGCCGCGGCCCAGCTTACCGAAAGTCTGGGCCAGCAATATTTCGTCCGGCGCCGGTACGTCAAGCTGTACGCCTGCTGTCGGTGGGCACAGCCAGCCGTCGAAGGGGCGCTCGCGGCGGCGCGCGCGCTCGGCGCGCGCGGTGGCGACGTGGCGCGGGTGAGCGTCCATACCTTCGAGGCGGCCACGCATCTGGCGGTCACTGCGCCCCGCAGTACCGAAGAGGCCCAGTTCAGCCTCCCGTGGCCGGTCGCCTCGGTGCTCACCCGGGGCACGGTCGGGCCGGACGAGGTTCTCGAGCCTGGCCTCACCGATCCTGAGCGCCGGGCGCTGGCCCGGCGCGTGGACATCGTCCTCGATCCAGCGCTCGAGGAGGCGTTCCCCGGCCGGGCCCTCGCCTGGGTAGAGGTTGAGACGTTCGACGGGCGCTGCGCGCGGTCACCAGTCCTGGCCGCGCGTGGCGACGCGGATACTCCGCTCTCCGACGCCGAGCTGGCCGAAAAGTTCAACCGGCTGGTCGCGCCGGTGCTCGGCCCCGCGCAGAGCGAGCGGCTGGCCGAGGCCATCCGGACGCTCCCATATGCGGCGACGCTGGAGACGCTGGTCTCCCTGCTGCGTCTGCTACCCCACTCGCCCCGCGCGGCGCCACTCTGACTGTAGGAGGGTCTGTATGAACGTCCGCCGTCGTTGGTTCCCGTTCACGTTTCGCCTCGCCATGGTGGTAGCCGCTCTGACGGCGGCCTGCGCGCCCGCCACCCAGCCGTCTGCCCAGCCGTCTGCGACCGCGCCGGTCGCGGCCGCCCGGCCGACTGACGCCGCCACCGCGGCGAGCGCCAGCAAGCCCGCGGGAGCCAAGCCAAAGGTCGCCGTGGGCTCGAAGGACTTCACCGAGCAGCTGATCGTGGGACAGATGGCCGCGGTGCTGCTCGAGGATGCCGGCTACCAGGTCGACCGCAAGCTGAACCTTGGCGGCACTGCCGTGGTCAACCAGGCTTTGATGAATGGCGACGTCGACACGTACGTCGAGTACACCGGCACGGGCTTGACCGCGCTGTTGAAGCTTCCGGTCCAGACCGATCCGCAGCAGGTCTACGATACCGTCAAGAAAGAGTACGAGAGCCAGTTCAAGGCCACCTGGTTGAAACCCTGGGGCTTCAACAACACCTACGCGCTCACCATGCGCCAGGACCGCGCGGCCGAGATGGGCGCCAAGAAGATCTCCGATCTCAAGGAGAAGGCCAGCGGGCTCGTCTTCGGTGGCACGCAGGAGTTTCTCACGCGGCCTGACGGCCTGCCAGGCGTCGAGCAGTTGTACGGCCTGAAGTTCAAGGAGGGTAAAGGCATGGACCCCGGGATCATGTACCAGGCGGTGGACCAGAAGCAGGTCGACGTGATCTCCGCGTTCGCGACCGACGGGCGCATCGTCGGGTTGAAGCTGGTCACGCTGGAGGACGACAAGAAGTTCTTCCCGCCGTACTTCGCCGCCCCAGTGATCCGGCAGGATACGCTGGCCAAAGACCCGCAGATCGCTGAGGTGCTCAACAAGCTCGGGGGCAAGATCGACGACAGCACCATGGCCAACCTGAACTTGAAGGTGGACCAGGACAAGAAGGAGCCACTCGACGTCGCCAGGGAGTTTTTGAAGCAGCAAGGGCTCATCAAGTAGCTGAGGCCCAGAGGCGGTTTCTGGATCCAGTACCCAGACGCGGACGGACGCCCTGGGTGCCCAGCGGTAGCCACTGAAGGCTGACTGGCCCAGTCCAGCGACGAGGCTGCCCGTGAGCCGCCCGAGCGTGGCCACGTCCGCGGCGTGTTCCCGGCGTCCAGCGCCGGGCCCCCCGGGGAGGGGAGAGGGTTGACACGAGGCGCGACCAGCAGTACAGTTCATTCCGCGCCCCCTCCCATGGGGGGAGGAGCTAGAGCCATGCAAGCCAGCAAGAAAGACATCCTGAACCGCCTCGCCAGCATCGAGGGCCACCTCAAGGGCATCCGCAAGATGGTCGACGAGGACCAGTACTGCGTCGACATCTTGAAGCAGTCCTACGCCGTCGAGCGCGCCCTCCAGAAGTTCGAGGCCGCCCTGCTCGAGGGCCACCTCCACTCCTGCGTCCCGACGGGCTTCAAGGAGGGCCGCGACGACGAGATGATCCGCGAGCTGTCCGACCTGTTCGAGCTCTCGCGCAAGTAGACCAGGGAAGCAGCACACACCATGGCTATCGAGACCGCATCCCCGACCACCACGCCGACCCGCGAGGTCACCTTTCCCGTCACGGGCATGACCTGTGCGAGCTGCGTGCGGCGCATCGAGAAGGCGCTCACGCGGGTCGACGGCGTCCAGGACGCCAGCGTCAACCTGGCGACCGAAAAGGCACGTGTCGTCTACGACCCCACGGCCGCGGGGCCGGCTGAGCTCCAGGCGGCCGTCGAGAAGGCCGGCTACACGGTCGGAGCGGTGCCCCAGACTCTGGCGCCAGCGCCGGCAGTATCCGCTGTGGCATCCCGCCAGGACGGCGATCCCGTCGACCAGCATGCCCTCCAACGGCAGCGGGAGATCGGTGAGCTGCGCCACAAGTGGCAGGTCAGTTTGGCCATCGGCGTGGCCATGATGGCGCTCATGTACCTGCCGCTCGACCTCGATATGGCGCTGGTCGCCCCTGTCCTGCTGATCGCGGCCACCGTCGTCCAGTTCTGGGCGGGTCGGGTCTTCTACCAGGCGGCCTGGGCCGCGGGGCGGCACGGCAGCACCAACATGAACACCCTTGTCGCCGTCGGCACCAGCGTCGCCTTCGGCTACAGCGCGTTCGTGACGCTGTGGCCCACGCTGGCGGTGCGCTGGGGCTTCCAGCCCCACCTCTACTACGAGACGGCGGTCCTGATCGTCGCGCTCATCCTGCTCGGTCGCTGGCTGGAGGCGCGCGCCAAAGGGCAGAGCAGCGCCGCCATCAAAGCCCTGATGGGTCTCCAGGCACGCACCGCCCGCGTCGTCAGCGGCGGCAGCGAGCAGGACATCCCGATCGCGGCCGTGCAGGTGGGCGACCTGGTCCGCGTCCGGCCAGGCGAGAAGGTGCCGGTCGACGGCGTCATCGTCGAGGGCCAGTCGGCGCTGGACGAGAGCATGCTCACGGGAGAAAGCCTGCCGGTCGACAAGGGCCCTGGCGACCCGGTCATCGGGGCCACGCTGAACCGCGGCGGCTCCTTCCTATTCCGTGCCACGAGGATCGGCGCCGACACCGCGCTGGCGCAGATCGTCCGCCTGGTCGAGGAGGCGCAAGGCTCCAAGGCGCCCATGCAGCGCCTCGCCGACCGCATTGCCGAGGTCTTCGTCCCGGTGATCCTGGCGCTGGCCGGGCTCACGCTGGCCGGCTGGCTCGTGCTGGGCCCCGAGCCGAAGATCACCCTGGCTTTGCAGGCCGCGATCGCGGTGCTCATCATCGCCTGCCCGTGCGCTCTCGGGCTGGCCACGCCGACGGCCATCATGGTGGGCACGGGGAAGGCGGCCGAAAACGGCATCCTGATCCGGGACGGCGCGGCGCTCGAGCAGGCGCGCCGCATCACCGCCATCGTCCTCGACAAGACGGGCACGCTGACCCGCGGCAAGCCGGCGGTGGTCGCCGTGGTGCCGGCCAACGACTTCCCCGAGCAGGAGCTGGTACGTCTGGCGGCGGCCGCCGAGGTTGGCTCGGAGCACCCGTTGGGTGAAGCCATCGTGGCTCGCGCCCGCGCGCTCGGACTCGAGCTGCCCGCGGCTGCCCACTTTCGGGCGATTGCCGGCAAGGGGGTCCAGGCGATGGTGGACGGACGCGAGCTGCTCCTGGGCAACCAGGCGCTGATGCGCGAATCCGGTGTCCACCTCGATGGTCTCGTCGACCGGGCAGACAGCCTGGCCCGGACGGGGGCTACGCCCATGTACCTCGCGGTGGGCGGGCAGGCAGCCGGCCTGATCTCCGTCGCCGACACGATCAGACCCGAGTCGCGCGACGCCGTGGCGCAGCTCGAGGCGCTCGGGCTCGAGGTCTGGATGCTCACCGGCGACAACACGGCCACGGCCGAGGCGATCGCCCGCGAGGCGGGCATCGACCACGTGCTGGCCCAGGTGCTGCCGGACCAGAAGGCGGAGAAGGTCACCGAGCTCCAGGCGCAGGGCAAGACCGTCGCCATGGTGGGCGACGGCATCAACGACGCCCCGGCGTTGGCCCAGGCCGACCTCGGCATAGCGATTGGCACCGGCACCGACGTGGCCATGGCCGCCTCCGACGTCACCCTGATCGGGGGCGACCTGCGCACCATCGTCACGGCCATCGCGCTGTCGCGCAAGACGGTGGGTGTGATCAAGCAGGGGCTGTTCTGGGCGTTCGCCTACAACGTGCTGCTCATCCCGGTCGCGATGGGCGTGCTGTTCCCGGTCTTCCACGTGCTGCTCAACCCGGTCCTGGCCGCCGCGGCCATGGCCATGAGCAGCGTGAGCGTGGTCACCAATGCGCTGCGGCTGCGCCAGTTCCGCCGGCCAACGTCGCCCGCGGACATCCTGCATCCCCCGCTGGCCGCGCGCATTGCCGAGTATGCCTACCTGGTCGGTATCGCCATGGTGGCACTGGCAGTCGGCCTGGCGGCCCTGGCCTTCACGCAGACCGGCCCCATGCATCCGGCCTGACCGACGACTACCTCAGTCACTACCACCGAAGGAGTTCCCCATGGCAACCAGTGTCCTGAACGTCCCCGACATCTCGTGCGAGCATTGCGAGCGCACCATCACCACCGCGCTCACCCCCGTGGCGGGCGTGCGCAGCGTCAGCGTCGACATCCCGGCCAAGCAGGTCCGCGTCGACTACGACGAGGCGCAAGTCAAGGTCGACCGCCTAACAGAGATTCTCGCGGAAGAGGACTACCCCGTCGCGTCAGTCGCCGAGACCAGGTAGACCTGAGCCAGCTCACCACGACGGCCCGAGCGGAGGCGCCGCGCTGACCCGCCTGGTGCCCACCGGTCGCGTCGCCTGCGGTGGCTGTGAGGCCATCGTGCGGCAGCGTCTCCAGACGCACCCGGCCGTCGTCGACGTGGCCATGGACGCCGAGCACGAGGTGGCCCGCGTGACGGTTCGCGATGCCGCGGTGACTGCCCGGGAACTGACGGAGCTGGTCGCCGGGGCCTACGGCGAGCGCAGTCCTGTGCCGCTGCCGCAGCCGGAGGTGTCGTCGCATGCCCACGCCCACGCCGCGGCGCAGCCCGTGGACCACGCGGCGATGGACCAGGGCGGCATGGCGCACGACATGTCCGATCCCCGGATGGCGGCAGCCATGGAAGCGGACATGCGCCGCCGCTTCTGGATCAGCCTCGTCCTGGCGCTTCCGGTCCTGGCCTACTCGTCGCTGGCGACCAGCCTGCTCCGCCTGCACCTGCCCACGCCGTTCGGTATCCCCGCCGACTGGATCATGCTCATGTTCACCACGCCCATCGCCCTGTGGACGAGCAGCGTGTTCCACGTCGGCGCCTACCAGGCGCTCCGTGCGCGCGTGCTGAACATGAGCGTGCTGGTGAGCCTGGGCATCCTGACCTCCTACCTGTTCAGCGTCGGGCTAACCGTGCTGGCACCGGGGCAGGAAACGTTCTACGAGGCCGCCGTCATGCTGGCCGTCTTCCTCCTGTTCGGGCACTGGATGGAGATGAAGGCGCGCCGTGGCTCATCGGACTCGGTGCGCAAGCTGCTTGACCTGACGCCTCAGGTAGCCACGGTTGAGCGCGCGGGCCGGCAGCTCGAGGTGCCCGTGGCGGATGTCGTGGTCGAGGACGTGGTCGTGCTCAAGCCCGGCGGCCGGGTGCCGGTAGACGGCGTGGTGCTCGACGGGCACTCAGCCATCGACGAGAGCACGGTCACTGGCGAGAGCCTGCCGGTCGAGAAAGGACCTGACGATCCCGTCATCGCCGGCACTCTCAACCAGAGCGGCTCGCTCCGTTTCCGCGCCACCAAGGTGGGGGCAGACACGGCGCTGGCCCAGATCGTCCGCCTGGTGGAAACGGCGCAAAACAGCAAAGCGCCCGCCCAGCGGCTGGCCGACCGCGCGGCGCACTACCTGACGCTGGTGGCCGTGGGGTCCGGCGTTTTGACGTTCCTGGTGTGGTTCTTCGTCGCCCGCGAGCCACTTCTGCTGGCTCTCACCTTCGCGGTGACGGCGGTGGTGATCGCCTGCCCCGACGCGCTGGGCCTGGCCACGCCCACGGCGGTCATGGTGGCCACCGACCTGGCGGCCAAGCGCGGCGTGCTGTTCAAGGAGGCGAAGTCGCTCGAGCTGGCCTCCCGCATCCAGGCGATTGTGTTCGACAAGACCGGCACGCTCACCGAGGGCAAGCCGCGGATCACCGACGTGGTGGCGGAGGGAGCGTCCGAGGAGGAGGTGTTGCGGCTGGCCAGCGCAGCCGAGGCGCGCAGTGGGCATCCGCTGGCGGCCGCAGTGCTGGATGAGCTGACGCGGCGCGGGCTGGCCAACGACCTGCCCATCCAGGAGTTCGAGAGCATCCCCGGGCACGGGGTGCGGGCCACGGTTGGCCGCCGCGCCGTGCTCGTCGGCGCACAACGCCTGCTCGAACGCTTCGCGGTGCCGCTGGGCCCGCTCGCCGCCAGCGCGGAGCAGCTCCTCGCCGAGGGCAAGACCCTCATCTTCGTGGCTGCCGATGGCCAGCCCGCCGGCCTCATCGCGGCCGCGGACACGGTGCGCCCGACAGCAGCCCGAGCGATCGCGGAGCTGAAGGCCCTCGGGATCACGCCGGTCATGATGACCGGGGACAATCGGCGCACAGCCGAGGCGGTAGCCAAACAGGTCGGTATCGAGCGTGTGTTCGCCGACGTTCTGCCGCGGGACAAGGCCGACGGGGTCAGGCAGCTCCAGACCGAAGGGAGCTTCACAGCGATGGTGGGCGACGGGGTGAACGATGCGCCGGCCCTGGCCCAGGCCGACCTCGGCATAGCCATCGGGGCGGGCACCGACGTGGCTGTCGAGACCGGCGACGTGGTGTTGATGAAGAGCGATCCGGCCGACGTGCTGGCAGCCATCCGTCTGTCCAGGGCCACCGTCCGCAAGATGAAGCAGAACCTGTTCTGGGCAGCCATCTACAACGTCGTCGCCATCCCTGTGGCCGCCGGCGTGCTGTACCCCAGCCTGGGCCTCATCCTGCGGCCCGAGTTCGGCGCGCTGGCTATGTCGGCCTCGAGCATCACGGTGGTGTCCAACGCCCTGCTGCTCCGGCGGGAGGTGCGATGATGGCGGCGCCCACGTGGCACGCGGAGTGCGCCGTCGCCTGCGTGCGCCAGCCGGCCCGTGGTGCTGCCTCGATCCGGCATCGGTTGGTGCTCGGGACCGGGATACTGATCATGGCGGCGCTGGTCGCCAGCGCGACGCACCTGCCGCACCTGCCCCAAATACTCCTGGGGCTGCACCCCAGCCTGGTGGCTGGGCACGCGACGATGCTGGAACAGGCGCTCGGTGCCGCGGTCGGGCTGACCGCGACGTCAGTCGCCGCGGAGCAGCCCAGCGACGAGGTGTGGTGTTCTGTCGAAGGCCTTGTGCCGGATGGCCAGCCACTGCTGGTCGTGGCCGCCAGCGTCGCCCTGCTAGGAGTCGCGCTCGTCGTCGGTCAATCTCACCGGCCGCCCCGGCGCACGAAGCCGCCTCCACTTGCCGGCGCACGGCTGCGCGCCACCTTCCAGGTGTTTCGGAACTGAGTCGCTCGCCGCCCCAGTGTGCTCCCGCGACTTATCCTACGTACCTGTCTCCCGCACTCCGTCGGGAGCGGCATTCGCTGGCGGGCTCTACCCCGCCATCTGGACACTGCTATGCGCACATTCAAGCTTTTTGCCCTGGCTGGCTCGGCGTTCCTGGCCGCGGCGCTGGCGACCCCGGCGCTCGCGCTGGACCCCGCTCCAAACTCCGGTCAAACCCAGATCGAGACCGAGTTCCTGACCGGCATGGTCCCGCACCATCGCAGCGCTGTGGTCATGGCCAACATGGTTCTGGACAAGGGCACCCACGCTGAACTCAAGACGATGGCCCGGCACATCATTGATGACCAGCAGATGGAGATCGCCAAGATGAGCCAGTGGCTGCAGGACTGGTACGGGCTTGAACCGCCGAGCGGAACGATGATGCCTACTTCCTCGATGAGTGGGATGATGCCGATGCTGCACGGCCGCATGCCCGACATGGAGGCGGCCATGAAGGACCTGAACAACAGGTCCGGGGCGGACTTCGAGGTGGCGTTCCTGAGCGCCATGAGCCACCACCACGCCGAAGCCATCATGATGACTGGGCCAGTGCTGATGGGTGGCCACCACGCTGACCTGTTTACCCTGGCGGAGAACATTGCTGTGAGCCAGGGCGAGGAGATTCGGCAAATGGATCAGTGGCTCCAGAGCTGGTACGGCGTTCAGCGACCGCTGGAAGACCCGGTGATGGCTATGCCCATGGGCAGCTGACGACACTACCAGTACGGACGCGGACGGCTGTCGGCGTCCGTACTGGATCATCCGCAAGGAGGCGCGTGCGCGGGACCAGAACGGCTCGACTGCATGAGGCGCTCGCCCCTCGGTGTTTCGTGAGGAGGGGGAGCAAGTACGACGTAGGACTCCTCACTAGGCAGCTCTACGCGGCCAGAGCTGCGTCTCACGAGCCTTGCCGGCGCAACCCTCAGCGATAAGCAGGACCCCCACAGGGACGAGCCAGGCCTCCAGTCCGTAGCCTTTACCTCATTAGTGCGGCATCTGCACCGCCAGTTCAGCGCTTTAGGGCGAGGTACCGCGCCGAACTGTCCGTGGGCCGCTCATGGAGGTAGCGGCCGTGGTCGCCACTGAGGCGTGGCCGAGGGTGGCCTACACCAGGTGGATGGGACACTGGCGCGCCAGAGCGTAAGTCGCGTGTGCGCGCCGCAGCCAGTGGGGCGAGACCTTTCCAATGTTCCCCGCGCGAGAGCCGCCGCTCTCTGGACGACGCGCTCCATGGCGGAAGGGTCAATATGACCGTCACGGCGGGGGCCCGGCTGACGATGGCGCTGTCGTGGAGTCATTGTGATGCTACAATGATGCCATCCCGGACCAGACCCGCTTCTCGCTCCGCCTCCCCCACGACCTGCACACACTCCTGATCGAGCGCGCCGCCGCCGAGCGCCGCAGCCTGAACGCTCAGATTATCCATCTGTCGTGGCAGGCCTTCGTCGGCGCCGCAGACGCCTATCGTGGTGTCCGAGGTCACCTGGAAGCACCTGCGTCCGTCCCGGCCCATTCCGTTCCCCGCGCGTGAAGACAGCCCGTGACGAGCGTCAGCGCCGCGTCCTTTCCCTGAGCCACCTAACACGCACCGCCTCCGAAGAGCCCAACACTACACGACAGGTAGAAGATGAACGCGGCGCTCGCCAGTCCACCGAGTGCTAGGAAGAGCACCAGCCCCAGTGCGGCCGCCCTCACTGGCCTGTGCAGGGGACGACCCGCAGTGGCAACCGGCAGACCGGCCGCCAGCGTGGTGGCGAGGATGATCACGGCCCACAGCGCCGCCCCCATGCCGCGCAGATAGACGTTCGCGTAGAAGTCCGCGCTGCTATCAGGGGGCCGAAGACCGACCCCGGCCCAGCCAAGCGCCGCGACCCCCAGCGCCAGGACCGCGAACCCTCCCAGCGCGCCGAGCCACCCCGCGCCGAGCAGTCCACTTCGGGCGCGGCGCCGCGAGACGAGCCCGCGCACGCCGGCACCGACGATGGCGCCCACGAGCCCCGCCGCGAGCATTGGCCAATAGGACGACGTGGGCACAAACGCGGCCTCATTGACGAACACGACGCCAACCGCCCAGATAGCCCAGGCACCGAGCACGACCGGGACTGGCCAACCCTCCGCGAAGGACGCGCCCGTGTACCCCGCCACCAGGCCGCACGCTGCTCCCCACCCCAGCACAAGGAAGCCAGCAACTGGCCCGACTAGCCCACGGAAGAGCATGCCCACGACAATCGCTGCCAACCAGCTCAGGACGACCACCGCCAGCCCGGCACCGCCCCCGGCGAGTGCCGCCGCAATCAGCCGTATCCCGGCGGGGGACACCGGCCCCGTGTGGCCCAGGCTGCGTCTGCCATCGTCTCCTCCCCCGCTTGCCCCTCGGACGCGGACGGCCCATCGACGCGCCGTTCGAGGCTCCTACGGTTCCCTCGCCGTGACTCAACAGTGCGCTGATTCCCCCCTGATGTCCATGTCCAGCGTGACTAGGCAGAGTCAGAAGATCCGCCCGGAAACCTCCGTTAGGAGCCGTCAAACAATAACGTGATCGATTTCATGTGGAGCAATAGCGTAGTTCCAGTCGCCGTGGAAGGCGGCCGGTTCGAGCTGCACGGCGGCGAACTCCGCGTCGCTGACCTTGACACCGG
>JAABUZ0100000519.1_pt1 | contig 93412 bp, 88 predicted proteins | sample 5562091 | NCBI WGS metagenome assembly JAABUZ01 (sample SAMN12813069, study PRJNA571459) | rock metagenome | isolation source: Antarctica rocks | place: Antarctica: Victoria Land, Linnaeus Terrace sud | collected 2015-12-21
CGCTCGACACGCATTTCGGCGCACTGCGAAAACAGCGGGTTGGTCAACATCACGGTGACAGCCGTTTTCTAGGGGCGGCGAACCGCAAGAGGGCCAGCCTACTGCTCATCGAGAGTGCCTGAGAACCACTTGTTGCTAAAGATTACACTTGGCAGCGGCCAGGCCCTGGGCGTTGCCGACCTTGTACTGGTTGGCGATGACCTGATTGGTGCTGGGCGGGGTGACCAGCGAGAGGACCGCGATCCCCTTGTCGATAGCCTGCTGCATGAGCGGGGCCCGGGCGTTGGCATCCAGCGGCTGGATGGCCAGGGCGGCGATGCCGCGCTGCAGGAACGTGTTGATCTGCTCGACGTTCTTGGCCGAGTCGTCGTTGGCGATAGCGGTGATGAACTCGAGGCCGCGGTCTTTGGCAGCGGTCTCCATGGCCGTGGTGATGGACAGGAAGAACTCGGCGTCCGAGGTGTTGGCCCAGGCGACGCGCTTGGGCAGGTCTGGCTTGCCACCGGCGGCGTCCTTCGCCTGGAACGGCTTGAGCGTGCTGGTGACGGTGGTGGGCGCGGCGGCCGCGGCCGAGGCGGTGGTGGGCGCAGCCGTGGCAGCGGCAGCGGGGGCCGTGGTTGCCACCGGCGCGCTGGTGGCGGGGGCTGTGGTCGCTGCCGGCGCGCTGGTCGCGGCCGCCGCGGGAGCAGTCGGCTTCGTCGCGGCCGCCGGCGCGGTGGGGGGCGTTGGCGCCGCGGCGGGCGCGCACGCGGCGACGAGCGCCAGGCCGCTGCCAAGACCGAGCAACCGCAATGCCGCGCGACGGGACACCCGAGGCGCCTGCGCCGAAGCTGCCATGGTGAGGTCCTTCCTGAGCGGCGCTACGCTCTAGAGGTACAGCGGACGCGCCCGAGCGCCGACGAAGCGGGTCAGACGCGGTGATCTGGTCGTAAAGCCCGGCGATGCTATACAGGTGCGCGGTGCAGGTCAACAGAGTGCCGGGCGCGAGCGTGCCCAGCCTCTCGCGGGGGCGCGCTGAGCCACCGTTAGCTCGTCGCCTTGATCGAACGTCTCGATGACCTCCTTGTATGATGTGCCCTGAGACGCCGGGCATCGTGGCCTCTGGACGCCCGGCCGACAGCCATGCCATTAGTCACTGTGTCTGAAATGGTGCGCTTCGCCCTGCCGCCCGGCGCGGCCGTCCTGGCCGGCGCTGCCGGGCTCGGCAGCGCCGTCTCCTGGGCCCGGCTGCTCAGGGCCCGCCCGACGTCGTTGGGCCGGGTGGAGCAGGGCGAGGTGTGGATCCTGTCGCCCGGCGCCCTGCACCAGGTAGGCGACCCACGCGCGGTCGCTCGGCTCTTCGGCGACCTGGCCATGGCGGGCGTCGTGGCCTTCCTGCTTGGCCACCAGCCGTCGGACGAGGTCCTGGTCGAGGCGGACAGCGCCGGCGTGCCGGTCGTGCTTCTGCCGCCGGAAACCTCGCTCGCGGAGACGGAGAAGGCCATCGTCAGCCTGGTGGTTGATCGGGATCGCGCCATCGGCGAGCGCGTTCAGGAGGTGTACGGGCGCCTGCTGGCCACGCTGGTCGAGGATCGCGGCCCGGAGCTGCTCGCGTCGATCGTCCACGACGTGACCGGCCGCGCGGTCTACCTGCTGGACGAGCACTTCCAGGGGCTTGTGGAGGTGGGCGGCGACGACGTGACCGCCCAGGGGCTGGCCGACATGCGGCGGCGCTACTGGGAGGGCAACCTCGGCCCGGTGGGCGAGCGGCTGATCTCCCTCTGGCCGACGTCGGGCAACGCCCAGGCGGCGGCCATCCTGCGGCCGCTGTCGCTGCGCGGCGCTGTCGAAGGCTACCTGGCGCTGCTGGGGACGCGCGACGACTTTGGCGACTTCGAGCACCAGATAGCCGACCGGGCGGCGTCTGTCCTGGCCATCGAGCTGGCCAAGCAGTCGGCCGCGGTCGAGGCCCGGCTCCGGGTCCAGGGCGACTTCCTGGAGGAGCTGCTGGACGGCGCGACGGCTCTGAGCGAGGAGCTGGCCGTGCGTGGCCGCCGTCTTGGCTACGACCTGTCCCGGCCGCACCTCGTCTTCGTGGTCCGGTTCCGGGTGGCGTCGGACGGACGGGCCGAGGTGTCTGGACCCGCCGGCCACGGCGCCCTGGGTCCCCGCCTGCACCAGCGCTTCGTGGACGTCGCCCGCCGCCGGCTGGTGCTGGCCAACCCAGCGACGCTGATGCGCGAGCGCAATGGCGGCGTGCAAGTGCTGATGCCGCGCCCCGCCGAGCTGGGCGACGACAGCTACGACGACGCGGTCGAGTGGCTGGACCGCTGGCGCACCGAGCTGGAGTCCGCGCTGGCGCCCGATACGGTGCCGCTGGTGGCTGGGCTGGGTCGGCCGCCCGACGGGACGATCACCCACTATGCGGCGCTGCTGGAGGCGACGCGCGCGGCCGAGATCGCCGCCACCATGCCGACGGGTGCCGCGACGCTGCACTTCGCCCGCCTGGGGGCGCTGCGGCTCATCTTCCACCTGGCGGGCAACCCGGAGCTCGAGGCGTTCGAGCGGGATCTGCTTGGACCGCTGGTCGCGTACGACCGAACGCGGCGGGCGGAGTTCGTGCAGACCCTTGACGCGTTCCTGCGGGCCGGCGGCAACCACATGCGGGCGGCCCGACACCTGCACGTGCACCGCAACACGCTGATCTACCGACTGGAGCGGATCCAGGACCTTCTGGGCGGCTCGGACCTCGAGGATCCGGAAGTGCGGCTGAATCTGCAGCTCGCCCTAAAAATCCGCTCGACCCTCGGCGCGGTCGCCTGATGGCCGGCTGGGCCGGTCCATCGCCCACAACCTACCCTCCACCCCCACCCCGACTGGAGATGCAGCATGTCCTCTGACAACGCCGCCGCCAAGGAGCGCGTCTGGCAGCAGGCGCAGGAGGCGAACGTCCGGTTCGTCAGCCTCCAATTCACCGACATCATGGGCGTCGTCAAGAACGTCCACATCCCTTTCCACAAGTTCAGCGACGCCGTCGACCACGGGCTCTGGTTCGACGGCTCGAGCGTGGAGGGTTTCGCCCGCATCCACGAGAGCGACATGTTGCTCGACCCGGACCTGGACACCTTCGGCATCATACCGTGGGAGCGCGGCGAGAGCTCGACCGCCAAGGTGATCTGCGACGTCTACACGCCGGACGGCGAGCCGTTTGCTGGCGACCCGCGCGGCGTGCTGCGCCGGGCGCTGGCGCGCTGCCACGAGCAGGGATTCCGCTACATGACAGGTCCGGAGCTGGAGTTCTTCATGCTGCGGCGCACCGCGGACTCGGACCAGGCCCCCGGTGACGGCGACGGCATGCTGCCGCCCCGGCCGACCGTCCAGACGCTGCCGCACGACCAGGCCGGGTACTTCGACCTGACGACGGACGAGGCGGCCAACGTGCGCAAGGAGATGGTCGAGGCGCTCGAAGAGCTGGGCATCGTCGTCGAGGCGAGCCACCACGAGGTAGCCAGCGGGCAGCACGAGATCGACTTCCGCTACGACGACGCCATGCGGACCGCCGACAATGCCGTGACCTTCCGCACCACCTTGAAGGCCATCGCCCAGCAGCACGGCCTGTACGCGACGTTCATGCCGAAGCCGTTCCACGGGATCAACGGCAGCGGCATGCACACGCACCAGAGCCTGTGGACGCCGGATGGCACGACGAACCTGTTCTGGGACGCGTCGGGCGAGTACCAGCTGTCGGAGATCGCGCGCTGCTTCATGGCCGGCTTGCTGGCCCACGCGCGCGGCATGATTGCCATCCTGGCCCCGCTGGTGAACTCGTACAAGCGGCTGGTGCCCGGCTACGAGGCGCCTGTCTACATCAGCTGGGCGCGGATCAACCGGTCGGCGCTGATCCGCATCCCGCAAGCGGGTCGCGGCAAGCCCGAGGCGACGCGCCTGGAGCTGCGCTGTCCGGACCCGAGCTGCAACCCGTACCTGGCGTTCGCGGCGATGCTGGCGGCGGGCCTGGACGGCGTCAAGCGTGGGTTGCCGCTGTCGAAGCCGGTGGAGGAGAACCTGTACCACTTCGACGACAAGGCAATCCAGCGGCAGGGGGTGAAGATGCTGCCGGGGACGCTGGACGAGGCGCTGGGGGAGTTCGCCGAGGACGAGGTGATCCAGGAGGCGCTGGGGCCGCACGTGTGCGAATGGTTCCTGGAGGCGAAGCGGGCCGAATGGAAGGAGTACAGCGCCCAGGTCACCCCGTGGGAGCTGGAGCGCTACTTGATGACCTACTGAGCGGGGTACACGGTTCCCCGACACCTTTTCGGCCGGCGCGGCAACTGCGTACCCTCAAATGGCGGCTGCTCCCGCTACTTGAGGGTACGGCCAACCACCGAGAGCGGTCAGCTGTCGTTCGCCACTGGGTGGTGCTCTTGCCACAGGCGGTCGACCGTGGGGCCGATGGTGTCCCAGTCGAAGCCGCGCCGGGCCAGGTGCGCGCTGAGGCGCGCGCGAAAGGTGTTCTCGTCGAGCGACGCCAGCTGGCGGGCCCGCTTCTCGGCGGCCCGGTAGGCGTCGTCGGCGGGCGTCTGAACGGCGCCGGCAACTTCGCCGGCGAGGTCGGCGCCGACGCCGTGGGCGCGGAGCTCCGCCTTCAGCAGGCGGGCGCCCCGCGGCCGGAACGTCTGGCGCTGCTCGACCCAGTAGCTGGCAAAGCCGCGGTCGTCCACGAGCTCGAGGGCGCGCAGGCGCTCGATCGTGGCCTCGATGGTGTCCGCCGCGACGCCGGCCCGCGCCAGGCGGCGCCGCACCTCCAGCTCGCTGCGCGGCCGCTGCCCGAGGAACCGCAGGGCTTGGTCGAGCGCTTCCTGCATGAGTCCTCCGTCAGGCCGTAGGCCGTGGTTCGACAGGCTCACCATGAGCGGCGTTTTGCTGATCCATTCACAATGCGGGCTACAGGACCGCCGCCAGCTCCTCGGCGGGCGCCTTGCCGTTCGTCTCGATGGCGATGCCCCTGGCGCCGGCCAGGGTCTGCTGCCGGACGTTGCGCTCGATCTCGCCAGCGGTGTCCGAGTTCTTCTTCAGGAACTCGCGCGCGTTCTCGCGCCCCTGGCCGAGCCGCATATCGCCATAGGAGTAGAAGGCGCCCATCTTCTTCACCAGCCCAAGCTCCACCGCCAGGTCCAGCAGGCCGCCCTCTTTGGAGATGCCCTCGTTGTACATGATGTCGAACTCGGCGATGCGGAAGGGCGGCGCCACCTTGTTCTTGACCACCTTTGCCTTCACCCGGCTGCCGACGACGTCGGTGCCCTGTTTGACGCTGTCGATGCGGCGCACGTCTATGCGGACGGAGGCGTAGAACTTGAGCGCCCGGCCACCAGGCGTTGTCTCCGGGTTGCCGAACATGATGCCGACCTTCTCACGCAGCTGGTTGGTAAAGATCAGGCAGGTGTTGCTGCGGTTGATGGCGCCGGTGAGCTTGCGCAGCGCCTGCGACATCAGCCGCGCCTGCAACCCCACGTGGGCGTCGCCCATCTCGCCCTCGAGCTCCGCCCGCGGCACCAGCGCCGCCACCGAGTCGATCGCGACCACGTCGAACGCCGCCGACCGCACCAGGGCTTCGGCGATCTCCAGCGCCTGCTCGCCCGAGTCCGGCTGCGAGATGAACAGGTTGTCGATGTCCACGCCGAGCTTGCGGGCGTAGTCAGGATCCAGGGCGTGCTCGGCGTCGATGATGGCGCACGTCCCGCCCATACGCTGCGCTTCGGCCATGATGTGCTGCACCAGCGTCGTCTTGCCCGAGGCTTCGGGGCCGAAGATCTCGACCACCCGCCCGCGCGGCACGCCGCCAGCGCCCAGGGCAATGTCCAGGGCGATCGAGCCGGTCGGGATGGCCTCGACCGCCATCCGGTACTGGGCCTCGCCCAGCTTCATGATCGCGCCCTTACCGAACGCCTTCTCGATCTGCAGAACGGCGTTTTCGATCGCCTTGCTCTTGTCTGCCTCGGCCATAAGGGTCCTCTCCCAAGCAGGTGGCTCGTGGCTCACCTCGCCCCGAATTCTGTCTCACTATAGCACATCTGTTCGACATCGCCCCGTCACGACAGGGTCTCGACCGCCAGCTCCAGGGCGGCCAGCGCGCTCGCGCGGCGGTTGGCGGCGCGGTCGCCCTGCCAGCGGTGCTCGCGCACCAGCAGCCCCGCCGCGGACGCCGCCGCGACGTAGGCCAGGCCCACCGGTTTGGTGGCCGTCGCCCCGCCCGGGCCGGCGATGCCGGTGGTCGCGAGCCCGACGTCAGCGCCGGTCGCCCGCCTGATCCCCTCGGCCATGGCCTCGGCGACCGCCCCGCTGACGGCCCCGTGGCGCGCCAGCAGCTCCGGCGCCACGCCCAGCAAGCTCTGCTTCAGGCTGTCGTGGTAGGCGACGACGCCGCCAAGCACCGCGCGGCTGCTGCCTGGTTGGGCGATGAGCCAGTCCAGCAGCAGCCCGCCCGTATCGGACTCGGCAGCGGCGACCGTCCAGGCGCGGGCGTTCAACCCCGCCAGCAGGGCGGCGACGACCTCGTCGGGCGCCACGCTACGCCGGCGCCGGGACCGCCGCCGGGACTGCGACCGGGCGGGCTACCAGGTCGTACGTCAGCGCCTGCTCGACGCGCACGCGCACGGTGTCCCCGATGGGCAGACTGTCAGCCCGCACCAGCACCAGCCCGTCGACCTCCGGTGCGTCGCGGTAGGAGCGCCCCGCGTACCAGCCCGAGCCGTCCTCCGACTGACCCTCGACGAGCACGTCGAGCGCCTGGCCGACCAGGCGCCGATTCTCCTCAGCGGTGATGCGCCGGGCGGCCCGCATGAGCTCACGGCGGCGCGCCTTCTTCGTCGCCGCGGGCACCCGCCCCGGGGCCCCGTAGGCCGCCGTGCCCTCCTCGTCCGAGTACTCGAAGACGCCCACGCGACTGAACCGCAGGCGGCGCGTCGACTCGACAAGGTGGGCGAACTCGTCGTCAGTCTCGCCGGGAAAGCCGACGATGAAAGTGGTCCGCAGCACCAGGCCGGGCACACGGTCGCGCATCCAGCCGACGAGCTCGTCGGTATCGCGGTGGGGGCGGCGCATGCGCGCCAGCGTCCAGGGGTGGGTATGCTGGAGGGGCATGTCGATGTAGGGCAGCACCGCCGGCCGCTCCCGCATCACCGCCAGGAAGCGCTCCGTCACGTGGCGGGGGTAGGCGTACATGACGCGGACCCAGGGCAGCCGCGGGTAGGCGTCAGTGATCGTTTCGAGCAGCGTGGCCAGCCCGTCGCGCTGGCCGAGGTCGTGGCCGTAGCGGGTGGTGTCCTGCCCCACCAGGACCACTTCGCGAATCCCCTGGTCGAGCAGCTGGCCCACCTCGCGCAGGATCAGCTCGGCGGGCTTGCTGCGGTGGTTGCCCTTCATGAACGGAATGGCGCAGAAGGCGCAGCGCTGGTCGCAGCCGTCCGAGATCTTGACGTACGCGCTCGGCCCGACCGCGTGGCGGGCCACGATCTCCAGGTCCAGCGCGCCGGGCGGCGCCAGCTCCACCAGGCGCAGCGACGAGTCCGGCGACCGCACCTCGTCCAGCTTGGCCGCGAGCGCCGGCAGGGTGGCCCAGTTGCGCGCCCCGACGAACGCGTCGATCGCCGGCAGCTCGGCCACCAGGTCGTCGGCGTAGCGCTCGACCAGGCAGCCGGTGGCGATCAGCTTCTGGCCCGGGCCCTTGGCGTCGCCGAGCTGGAGCAGCGTGTCGATGGACTCCTGCTTCGCGGACTCGATGAAGCCGCAGGTGTTGACGATGAGGAGGTCGGCGACGGCGGCGCTGGCGGCGCGCTGGTGGCCCGCGGCCAGCAGCAGCTGCGCCATCGCCTCGGAGTCGACAGTGTTCTTGGAGCAGCCGAGCGTGACGAGGTGGAAGCTGCGCCGTCGCGCCTCGGTCAGCGTCGCCACGTGAACTCCACCGGGCCGGTCGCCGTGGACGGCTCCTGGCGTTTGCCGTTCATGGTGACCTCGACAGCGTTGCCTTTACTGACGCGCATGATCACGACATCCTGAGCCAACGGTAACGCACGGCTGGTCCCCGCCGGGAGAGTTTCCGCGACCACCTGCTGGCCGTCCACTGATGCTTCCACGTACACGGCGGCCGACGTCTGGAGCTGCACCAGGATGCCGTCTGCCACGGCGGTCGGCGACGGCGTCGGCGCCTGGGTCGGCTCGGGGGTCGGCGTCGCGGTCGGGCTGGGGGAGGCGATGGCGATTGGGAACGGGGTGGGCGCCTTGGTCAGGGCCGTCGGCGAGCCGGCCCGCGGGCTGCGCAGGTTGTCCTGGTCGCGTAGCGCCGCCACCATGGTCTGGTAGAAGTTCCAGGCGGTGACCAGCCCGACCAGGACGGCCACGACGAGCAGCGCGATGAGCACCGGGCGGAAGGGCAGTATGCGGGGTATCGCGACTCGCGGGACGGCTGGCCGCAGCTGCGGCGACGGCTCTCGTTCGCGCCGCACCGGCGGCTGGTAGAGGTCGACCATCGCCTGCGGGTTGAGGCCCAGGTACTCGGCGTAGGTTCTGACGAACCCGCGCGTATAGACGGAGGCGGGCAGCGTGTTCAGGTCGTCCCCTTCGAGTGCTTCGATGTACGTCTTGCGGATCCGGGTGTCGCGGGCCGCGTCCTGCGTCGAGCGTCCGCTGTCCAGTCGCGCTTGGCGCAGCGTCTCACCGAGGGTGCGTGTCATAGGGGCGGCGGGGTCGGACTGTACCAGACTGTTCGTCGCGCCCCTCACGGGGCAGGCGATGACAGCCGGTCGGGCACGTCGAGCTCGAGGCGGTAGCGCCGGGCGCCGCGCAGCGCGAAGCTGTGGCGCTCGGCCGGGCCGGCGCTCTGGTACAGGGTGGCTGGCGCGCTGCCGTACGTGGTGACCGTGCACTGGTGCGGCGCGTCCAGCTCGAGGTCGGCGTCCAGCGAGTCAGGCTCGACCCGGTAGGTGAGACGCAGGACGACGCCGCGGTACTGGTAGCTGGCAACACCGTACTGCTTGCCCACCTCGCTGGGCGCGCCGAGCAGGGCCGGTGCCAGGTCGAGGCGCCAGCGGCGCGTCTCGCGGCTCTCCTGCAGCCCGAACAGGTGGCGCAGCAGCAGGTTGGCGGTGGTCGCGCCCCAGCCGTAGGCGTCGCTGGCGGTGAAGTCGTGCCAATCGGTCGGCCAGTACTCGGGCGCCACGCCCGGGGTTGGCCTGGCGCCGTCGCCGAGCGAGCGCCGATCCGTCTCCCGGTAGACCCGGTCGAGGACCGCCCGCGTGATGGCGCCGGCCACGTCGCGCAGGCCAGCCGCGGCGGCGCACTCGACCAGGGTGAGGCACCAGGATGGCCACAGCGTCCACGGCGGCGCGGTATGGAGACGGATCTCGCGGCGCAGCGCCTGCTGCTGCTCGGGCGTGGCGCTGCCGAGCAGTGGGGTGAGCGACAGCGCCGAGTAGCGGCGGGCGTCGACACCCCAGTAGAGCTCGTCGGGCGCCGGCTCCTGGAAGCGGCCTTCCTGGAGCAGCCAATCGCGGAACCGCCCTTCGGTGGGGTCGAACAGGAGGCGGGTACGCTGGCGGTAGGCCTGGCGGACGCCCTGCCAGCGCCGCTGGTCGCGCCTGGCGCCCAGCTCGCCGGCGAAGAAGGCCAGCACGTCGGCGGCCTGCGCCATAGCCGCCTGGAGCTCGACCGGCGCGATGCGGGCGGCGATGTCCCTGTCGCCGCTGCCCGACGGGTCGAGCCGCGGGTTGCCGTCCTCGCCGGCTTCCCAGGTGCACTTGTAGACGACCCAGCCAGCCCCGTCGGTGCGGTGCTCCAGCCACCAGTCGAGGTAGCGGGCGAGGTAGGGGTAGAGCTCGTTCAGCCAGGCGAGGTCCAGGGTGCGCAGGTAGAGCAGCTCGAGGCTCAGGAACGGGAGGCACCAGGCGGGCGAGGTGCCGCAGCGGCTGCCGTCGCTGGCAACCATGTTGTACGAGCCGTCCTGAAAGACGCACGGGACGTTCGCCGCCGGCGCGTCGCGGAACAGGCTCAGCACGGCGCGTTGGGCGAGCGGGGCGTCGGCGTAGCCCAGGCGGAGCATGTCCAGCACGCCTTCGGCGAGAACGACCCGCGGCCAGGCCACCATCCACGTCGGCCAGACGTCGGCGAAGATGCCGCCGGCCGGCATGACGAGCATGCGGGTCGTCTCGAAGTCGTAGACCAGCCCCTCGCGCCAGCCGCGCGGCCAGTCGCCGACCAGGGCCGGGCAGCGCGCGTGGAAGTGAGCGTCCTCCGCGACCAGGCCGTGGAGATGGCCCCGCGCCTGGGCCAGCGCGTCGCGGGCGGCAGCGTCGGCGCCGGGGGCGGACTCGCCGCGACCGAGCGCGGCCAGCAGCACCACCTCAGCCCCGGGCGCCAGCGTGAGGCTGGCCTGAGCGCTCGCTTCCGCTCCGCTCGCCAGGCCCACCTCAGCCGGCTCCCAGCCGTCGAGGACCAGGACGTGCGCCGCTGGGCCAGAGCTGTCGGCGCCGGCAACGAACCGGGCGGCCGTCGCGTCCAGCGACGTCTCGATCACCCCTCCGTCGGTCCAGGCGCGGCCAAGGACGCCGAGGCGCGTGGACCGCTCCGTGGCCGCGTCGTTGCGCGCCGTGATCTGGAGGCACAGGACGTCGCCGACTAGGAAGAAGCGCGCGGCGACCGCCACCTCGTCCTGGGACCAGTCGAACCCCATGACGTTGGCCGAGTGGTACCGCGACGTGTAGCCCATCTGGGCGAAGTCGCTGCGCAGGGGGCAGCGCCGACCAGCCACCCAGCCGACCAGGCTCAGGCCGGCGCCAGCGGCGGGGTCCCGCCACCAGGGGTAGAGCCACTCCATGCCGACCGTGTCCTCGGCGGTGCGCAGATTCCCGCCTTCGCAGCTGGACCACGAGCTGGCGCGGTGGCCCGGGTAGCGCAGGTAGCCGAAGGGCGTGTAGTCGCCGTTGGGGAAGGAGACAGTCATGAGCGCGACGGACGCAGGCTGTCGATGGGCGTCACGTCCGCGTAGACGCGGTAGACCGAGACCTCGGCCACGTTCGCCTCGGCGCCGACGCGGCGCATCTGGTCGGTGAACTCAGCCTCCCCGTCCGAGCCGGCGACGAACACCCACACCGCGTTGGGCGTGCGCTGGACGTTGTCCGCCGGCGGGATGTACCGATTGAACCCGCTCGAGACCACGTACGCCAGGACGGTCTCCCCGGTCTCGAACATCACCGGGTAGGCGATCCAGTAGTCCGTGTACATCTGGTGGCGGTCCTGGCGGACGAGGTGCTGGACGAGGGCCGCGCGGGTGGCCGTCGTACTGTCGACAGCTCCTTCTGGCCGCCACAGGCGGACGTCGCTGGAGACGAGGCTGAAGACGTTGAGGCCGATCAGGGCGGTCGTCGCCACCAGACGGAGCGGCCGCGGCAGACGCCACAGGGCGCTGGCGACGAGCGGAAACGCGGCGTAGAGCGGCAGGGCATAGCGCGGCTCGGAGACGAAGAAGCCGAACCGGCTCAGGGCGACGACGGGCGGCACGCACAACGCCAGCAGGACCAGGAGCGCCGGGCCGGGGGCGTGGCCGCGTCCGGCGCCGACCAGGCCGAGGACTGCCCGCCGCTGGCGGACCAGGACCAGGGCGAGCAGGACGAGCAGGACGACCACGGCGGGCAGGAACCCGGCCGGGCGCGTCGGCCAATCCAGGTCGAACATGGCGGCGGAGGTGGTCGGCTGGCCCAGCCCGGCGAGCACCGGCACGCCGACGCGGAAGAAGCGCAGCAGCTGAGCCCAGGGGTCGAGCGGGATGTCGGCCGGCTGTAGCAGGGCGGCCAGAGTCGCGAGATGGTTGGTCCAGTTGTACAGGAGGAGCGGCGCCATGCCGACGGCCGCGCCGGCGAGGCCCAGGGCGAGATCGCCGGCATCGCGCGCTTCCGCTCCTGGTTCGTCAGGCTCACCATGAGCGGTCTTCAGCGACCGGCGCGGCGGGCGCTGGAGCGCCAGGTACACGACGCACGGGACGAGGTAGACCACTGCCAGCAAGTGGGTCCAGAAGGCGAGCCCGGCGAGTAGGCCCCAGCTCAGGCTCTGGATGGCTCGAACCCATCGCCGCGCCGCCGGCTGCGCCGCCCAGAGCGTGGCGAGCAGCAGCGCCTCGCCGAGAAACAGCAGCTCGGCATAGCCGCCGCGAGCCTTCGTGCTCCAGACGGCCCACATGGCGGGCGGGACTGCCAGGTACACCCCGGTGAGCAGAGCTGGCCCATCGCCGAACAGCCGGCGGGCCAGAACGACGCTCAGCCAGAGGAAGCCCAGGCTGTACAGCGTCGGCACGAGCTTGAGGACGGCCGCGCTGGCGCCGAACAGGCGGAAGAGCGGCGCGGCGGTGAACGCCTCGAGGCTGCCGAGGTAGTGCTGGCCGTAGAAGAACGGGGGGCGGTCGCCCAGGAAGGCGATGTGGCGGGCCATCAGGCCGACGACCGCCTCGTCGCCGTCTATCTCGCCCAGGGGGCTGGCGAGGACTGCGAGGCGGACGACCAGGCCGACCAGCAGCAGGCCACCGAGGAGCCAGCCGAACGACCGGAGCGACGCGGCCGCTCGCCCGACGGGGCGCTCCGCGGCGGACGAGAGCGCTGTCGTGACCGTCATGCTGTCACCCGGTCGCGCCTTCCCCCGTCACCCGTTCAGACAATCAGCTCGCCGGTCACCGTTCGCCGCAGGCGGCCGTCGGCGAGACGGACTCGGAGCGCCCCGTCCTCGTCCACCCCCAGAACCACGACGTCTTCGTCGAGCGCGAGGTCGGTCAGGCGCAGGCGCTGCCCGCGACCCCAGAGGCGCGCTTGCCACGTCGCGTGCAGCGCCGCCGCGGGGAGCGAGCGGGCCCGCTCCAGCCCGCGCAGCAGCGCCGCCAGGAGCTGGCCGCGGTGGACCGGGCGGCCGCCCTCGAGCAGCAGGCTCGTGGCGCTGTTGCCGACGCCGGCGAGCTCGGCGGCTGTGCAGTTGACGTTGACGCCCAGGCCGACGACGATGGCGAGCGTCGCGCCGTTCCACTGGGCCTCGGCCAGGACGCCGGCGACCTTCCGTGTCCCCAGCATGACGTCGTTCGGCCACTTGATGCGCGGCCGCAGCGTGGGGACCATCTCTTCGATCGCCCCGGCCAGGGCGACCGCGACCATGGTGGTGAACAGGCGCGGCACAGGCTCCCGCCGAGCGTCGCGGAACAGGATCGACAGCGTCAGCGCCGAGCCGGGGGCCGCCAGCCAGCGCCGACCGTGTCGGCCGCGTCCGTCGGTCTGGTAGTCCGCGAGGAAGATGGTGCCGTCGGCGACTCCGGCATCGGCGGCCGCCCGCGCCAGATCCTGGGTGCTCCCGACGACCGGCGCGTAGCGCAGGCTCCAGCCAGCCGGCAGGTCCACGGCGAGGTCGCCGGCCTGGCTCGGATCGCGCGCGTCGGGGCTGGCCACCTCGGCTACTTTAGACTGTAATCGGGTGACGCCGACGCCGCTCCTGCTCGGGACCACCAGCGCTGGCAAGCTCCGCGAGTGGCAGAGGCTTCTGGCCGACCTACCGCTGCGGCCGCTCGGCCTGCCCGACGCCGGCGTGGACTTCGACGTCGAGGAGACGGGGCAGACCTTCGCCCAGAATGCCGCGCTGAAGGCCGACGCCTACGGAGCGCACAGCGGGCTGCTCACTCTGGCCGAGGACTCGGGTCTGGCCGTAGACGCGCTGGGCGGCTTGCCCGGGGTGCTGTCGGCTCGCTGGGGTGGTGCCGACTACGCCGTGAAGAATGACCGGCTGCTGTCCTTGCTCGAGGGCAAGTCCGGCCGGGAGCGCGCCTGCCGGTACGTGTGCGTGGCAGTGCTGCGCCACCCCGACGGCCGGACCTGGCAGGCGCGCGGCGAGGTTCGCGGCCAGGTCGCGCTAGCGCCGGCTGGGTCTGGCGGCTTCGGCTACGACCCCGTCTTCACCATCCCGCGCTTGCGGGCGACGCTAGCGCAGGTCTCGGTAGATGAGAAGGACCGAATCAGTCACCGCGGTCGTGCCGCCAGGCGCATACGCCAGGTACTGCGGCAGCTGGTCGAAGCGAGCGGCGGGTAGTCGGTACCTCTGGCGCCCGGCATGCGCGTGCGCCTGGACGGGCATCTTCTCGGTGACCCGGTACTCCAGGTAGCGTCCGAACAGCAGGCGCGAGTGGGCGTCCAGCGCTGGCAGGGCGGCCAGCACCAGGCCGACCAGCGGCAGTAGGGCGAACGACCCCCAGCCGATGAGCACGTCGACCGCGTCTTCGCCATCCGGGTGGGTCGGCCTGAGCCGCCAGTCCACGAGGATGACCACGAGCAGGCACGGCAGGCAGAGGCCCATGATGGCGGAGTTCAAGCTCGCCTGCCACAAGCCGAGCGGGCTGCTCGCGTAGCTCGGGTTGAGCAGGGGGGGCAGGACGCCGCCCAGCGTGAGCAGGAACCAGTGGGCCGGCCACATGAGGTGCTCTTCCACGTACCAACCGACCCGCGCCGCCCGGGTGTACCAGGGCAGATCGGGCGCGCGCAGGGCGCCCAGCACCACGTACGGCACGTCCGAGACGCCCCAGGCCCAGCGCCGGATCTGGTGGTAGGTGTTCACTATCGTCCGCTCCAGGGTGGGCCCTTCGGCGGCGTCGGCGTACACCGGCAGGAAGATGGGCCGCACCTTCACCCGGCGGCCGTAGTGGAACATCACCTTGAAGAACATGTGCGAGTCTTCCGGGATGATGTCCACGTCCCAGAAATCGACCTCCTCGGCGACGCGCCAGAAGAGCGAGTACGTGGACTGGGTGACCAGCCGGTAGCTCGGCACCATGCGGGCCAGCTCGTACAAGGAGTAGACGCTGTTCAGCGCGCGCAGCGGCGCGGGCAGCCGCCAGTGGTTCGCGTAGAACAGGATGGCCGGCTGGAAAATGTGGTGCTGGGCGGCGGGATCTTTGAGGACCGAGTAGCTCAGCGCCGACAGGTAGCGCCGGTGCAAGCGGGAGTCGGCGTCGCACACCGTGATGACGAGGTGCCGCGGGTCCAGCGCGCCGGTGTCCACGAGCTCCTCCTTGAAGCGGCGGGCCGCCCAGGCGAGGTTGGACGATTTGCCCTTCACCTCGCCGGCGATGGCCGGGTGGAACGTGGCGCTGAAGTGGCCGAAGCGCTTGCCGAAGCGCGCTTCGAGCAGCCGGGCGCGCGCGGGCGCCTCCTGGTCGCGCTCCTCGAAGGCCATCACGACGGCCACACGATCGAGGGGAACGTCCTGGCGCGCCAGGTGGTCGAGCGTGTCGGCGAGGAGATCCTCGCTCTCGCCGTAGGTCGGGAGCATGATCAGGTGGTGCAGGTCGGCGTAGCCCGGCAAGGAGCGGGCCTCGGTCTCCCAGTCGCGTGCCTGGGCCCGGCTCAGGCGGACGTAGCCGATGATGACCCCGCCGGCGAACTGGGCCGATTTCCACAGCCAGTAGACAGCGAACAGCACCATGGCGAAGCCGAGCGCCGACGGCACCAGCAGCGCGCCCCAGGCGGGCGCGGTGATGACCAGCCAGACCAGAAGCGGCGGCACGATCTCGAGGACCCGGCGCACGCGGGCGGTGTCCACGGTCCTGGCGAACGCGCCCGGAAGGCCGGCGGGAGCGGGGCTCACCTGGACGCTAGGCATACTAGGCATAGTGGTACGGCGATGGTAGCGCGGGCATCTCTCCCCAACCTAGCACGCTGGGCGGATATAGACCCCGCTTTGTCGGCCTTGTCGCTCTTGTTACACTCGCTAGCACCAGCGTTAGATTCGGGGAGTAGCTCAGCCAGGCAGAGCACCACGTTTGGGACGTGGGGGCCGGAGGTTCGAGTCCTCTCTCCCCGACCCGCCGAGCCGCAGCCCCATGCCGCCTCGCCGTGAGCCGCCACCCGAAACGCTCGAGGAGCGGTGGCTGCTGGAAGCGCAGACCGCTCGCAACCTCGAAGGATTGGCGGCGGAACAGGAGGGCCGTCTCGACGACGCGGTCCGGCTCTACGAGCGCAACGTTCACGAGGGGTTCCCCGGAGACTGGCCGTACGGGCGGCTCGTCGCCATCTACGAGAAGCGCGCCGCGCTCGACGACGCGGCGCGCGTGCTGCGCCGCGCGATAGCGGTGCTCCAGGACAGCAGCCGGCGCACCGCCCAGGACCGGCGCAGCCTGGTGCGCACGTTCCAGAAGCGGCTGTCGCTGGTCGAGCAGCGCCGCGCCCCGCCGGCGTGACCGCACCCGTTGTCGGCATCTACATCTACTCGTAGGCCGTATCAGGGGTGGCCTGCAGCACGCCGATGAGGGCGAGCGCACCGATCCCGGCCGCGACCAGGCTCGTCCCGTTGACGTCCACGACGTCGAGCCCGGCGACGACGCTGGTCAGCAAACCGGCGAGGAGGGCGCCGAGGGTGCCGGCGGCGGCCGTCGCTGGGACGCCGCGGCCGCGCGCGCCGAGCCCGGAGCCGACGGCGGCGCCGAGCAGCAGCCCGAGAGCTATCCAGCCGACAACGCTCACGGCCGTCGAGGGATGCAAGCGCCAGGCCAGGGTGCCTAACGAACCGCTCGTCCTGAGCCTGTGGTTCGACAGGCTCACCATGAGCGGGCGGATGGGACGCGGAGCTTCCGGAACGCTGTACCTAGCGACGGCGGCCGACGATCTTCGCCGCCAGGTCGCGGCACGTGCTCGCCTGAAGTATCGCCCCGCGCGACGCGTTCTGCAGCGCTGCCCACGAGGGCCAGCTCTCGCCGCCCCTGGTCGCGGCCGCCTGCGCCCGCGCCAGGTTGTGCAGTCGCGTGGCCGCCCGGTTGATGGCCACCGCCAGCGCCAGCGCCGCCTCGTCCGGGCACAGATCGGCGGTCGCCGCCTCGAGGAGAGTGTCGGCCTCGGCCTGGTAGTCTCTGTCACCACCGGCGGTCATGGTCGGCCGCGGTCGTGGAGCTGGAGCCAGGCTTCGCCGGCGGGGGTGATGGCGACCACTGGCTCGTCGCCAGCGACGACGATGGTGATCAGGCCCTCGTACTCGAGGTCCTGCAGCGCTTCCGGGCGGTAGCGGAGGCGCTCGACGGGGCTCAGCATGCCGAACAGGTCGCCCTCGGGCAGCCGGCGCCAGGTGACGAGCTTCTCGAGTAGCGCCCGCTGCACGGAAGGGTCGTACATGTGGCCGGCCACGGGCGGACGATAGCAGACGCCCTGCTCCGGTAGCCTAGGTTGGATAGGTTGAGGGCATCAGACATCAGACCTGCCGGGAGGGGACGATCTTGCCAGAGTACAGTCGTTTTCGCGGGAGTGACCTGCGCGCTTTCGTGGTCGCGGTCTTCGAGCGCTACGGGATGCCGCACGACGACGCGGTCGTCGGCGCTGAGGCGCTCGTGCACGCGGACGAGATGGGGATCGACTCCCACGGGGTCGCCCACCTGGCGACGCATCGCCCGTACGTGCCGGGCCTGAAGGACGGCAGCGTCAACGCCAGAGCTGTCCCGGAGATCGTCCGCGACAGCCCGGCGAACGCTCTGATGGACGCCAAGAGCGGGTTCGGTCCGGTCGCCTCCACCCGCGCCATGCAGCTCACCATCGAGAAGGCGCGCGCGACCGGAGCCGGGTTCGTGGCGGTTACCAACAGCAAGCACTACGGCGCCGCGGCCCACTACGCCCTGATGGCGGTGGACCACGGGATGATCGGCCTGTCCATGACGATCGGCGGGCTCGGCGTGGTTCCCACGTACGGTCGCGAGCGCCGGCTGGGCATCAACCCGCTCAGCGTCGCGGCCCCGGCCAACCGTGAGCACCCGTTCCTGCTGGACATCGCCACCAGTGTCGTGGCCGGCGGCAAGCTCGAATTGGCGCGGATGCGCAAGGAGTCCATCCCTGAGGGCTGGATCGTGGACAAGGCGGGCAAGCCGACGACCAACCCGTACGACTACGCCGATGGCGGCGCGCTTCTGCCGCTCGGCGGCGCGCCAGAGACCGGCAGCTACAAGGGGTACGGTCTGGCCGTCATGATCGACATCTTCTGTGGCCTGCTCACGGGGTTCGGCTTCGCCGCCCAGCTCGGCTCGGTGGACGGTCGGCCGCACTTCTTCGGCGCCTGGGACGTCTCTACCTTCCAGCCGCTGGACAGGTTCACCGCCATGATGGACGAGATGATCCAGACGCTCCACGCGACCCAGCCGGCCGAGGGCGCCGAGCGGGTGATGGTCCACGGCGACCGCGAGTTCGCCATGCTGCGCGAGCGCACCCAGAACGGCATCCCACTGCACCCGGAGGTGGTGGAGAACCTCCAGCGCGTGGCCAACGACACCGGCATCACGTTGCCGGCGCCCGTTCCCGTGTGACACCTGCCATCGCCCTGAGTGTGCTGGACCAGTCGCCCATCTCGAGCGGGGCGACGCCGGCCGAGGCGATCCAGCAGACGATCGCGCTGGCGCAACTGGCGGAGCGCCTCGGGTACCGCCGCTACTGGCTGGCCGAGCACCACAACACGGGCACCCTGGCCGGGTCGACGCCAGAGATTTTAGTCACGCGCGTGGCCGCCGCGACTGAGACCATGCGCGTCGGCTCGGGCGGCGTCCTGCTGTCCCACTACAGCCCGCTTAAGGTGGCGGAGAACTTCCGCATGCTGCACGCGCTGTTCCCCGGCCGCATCGACCTGGGGATCGGGCGCGCCCCCGGGTCGGACGGCCGCACGGCGGTCGCCCTGGCCCGCGGCGCCCCGGCGTCTATCGAGCGCTTCCCCGAGCAGCTCCAGGAGCTGGCCGGCTTCCTGCACGACGCGCTCCCGCCAGACCACCCGTACGCCGGTGTGCACGCCACCCCGCTGGGTCCCGGCGCTCCCGAGATGTGGCTGCTCGGCTCGAGCGACCAGAGCGCTGCCTACGCCGCCCACTACGGCTACGCCTTCTCGTTCGCCCACTTCATCAACCCGCGGGACGCCGCCGCGGTGCTGGCCGGCTACCGCGACTGGTTCCGCCCGGCGTTCGAGCTGAACGAGCCGCGGGCCAGCGTGGCGGTGCGGGTCCTGTGCGCGGAGACGGACGCGGAGGCGCAGCGGCTGGCGGCCAGCTTTGCCCTCATGCGTCTCCGCATGGAGCGCGGCGAGCTCGGCCCGGTGCCCAGCGTCGAGGAGGCGCTGGCGTACCCCTACTCGGACTGGGAGCGCAGCCGCCTGGCCGCGATCTCGGGCAGAGCCGTGGTCGGCGACCAGGGGACGGTCAAGGCGGCGCTAGAGCGGATGGCCGCCGAGTACCGGGTGGACGAGATCGTCGTCGTGACGATCGTGCACGACCCGCGAGCGCGGCAGCGCTCGTACGAGCTGCTGGCGGCGGCCTTCGGGCTCAGCCAGGGACAAGTGCTACCCTCCTGAGGCTATGCCGGGGAGCCACTGGTTGGTCACGGTGAGCCCGGAGAACTACTCCATCACACGCGCCACCAAGTTCTCGGTGCTCGGGCTGCGCGCCAGGCACCGCAAGAAGGCCGAGCGCATCACCCCTGGCGACCGCATCCTCTACTACGTTCTCGAAGACCGCCTGTTCCCCGCGCTCGCCGTGGTCACCTCGGCCTACTTCGAGGACCGCCACCCGGTCTGGGTCAACCGCGAGCGCAAAGACGACCCCTTTCCGTACCGGGTGCACACCCGGCCGAGCATCGTGCTGGAGCCGTGGGAGGGGCTCGACGCCAGCCTGCTGGCGCCGCGGCTCCAGTACCTGAAGCGCTGGCCGCTCGAGCAGTGGTTCCTCGGTCTCCAGGGCGACATGCACCTGTTGTCCGCCCAGGACTTCCAGCTCATCGAGCGCGAGATGCAGCGGGTCATGGAGTCACGGCGCACCCGCCGCGAGCGGCCGCCGCGTCGCCCGCCCCCGCGCGTCCTCAGCGCGCCGCCGCCCCCGGCGCCGAGCCCGACCACGCGTTGTACATGACCAGCGAGACGGCCGCGATCACCTGATTGCCGGTGTCCGCGTCAGCGGCGCCGTCGGTGAACACGGCGATCACCCACCGCGCGCCCGTGCTGTCGACGGTGACGATGCCGACGTCGTTGGCGACGCCCTCGTACCAGCCGCTCTTGTGGGCGACGCGGGCGTCGCCTGGCAGCAGCCGCGCCAGCTTGCTGTTGTCGGCGTTGCGCGCCAGCAGGGTGCGGATGTCGGCGCTCACGTCCTTGTTGACGATGCCGTCATTGGCGACGATGTCCAGCAGCTTGGCCATGTCGAGCGGCGTCGTCTGGTTGTTGCCCGGGTTGCCGGGGTTGCGGCCGTCCGAGAAGTGGTTCACCAGCGTGGTGTTCGCCAGCCCCAGGCGGGCCATCGTGCCGTTGACCTTCGCGTCGGTAACAAGGTCTTCGATGGTGTTGGCCGCCTGGTTGTCGGACACCGCGATCATGGCCTGGGCGTTGGCGCGCAGCGCGTCGGTCCAGCGGATGTCGCCGGCGGCGGCCGCCCGCTCCAGCTCGACCAGCAGCGGCAGCTTCATGACGCTGGCCGACGGGAAGACCTCGTCGGCGCGCAGCCGCACGCGTTCGCCGGTGACCAGGTTCTTGGCGGCGATGCCGACCCGGACGTCGTCGCCGGCCGTGCGATGGACTGTCGCCAGCACACGCTGGGTCAGCGTGGCAGCCAGCGGCGCGGCCGGAGCGCCGGCCTTCTGGAGATCGCTGGACGCCTGGCCCACCGCCGTGGCCGGTGCCTGGGGCGAGGTCGCCGTGGCCGGCAGCTGCAAGCGCTGGCCCACCTGGAGTCGATCCCCGTCGGCTAACCCGTTCAGTTTGACGATGGCGTCGGTGGTGGTGCCCCGTGCCTGGGCGATGTCCCAGATCGTGTCGCCTGGCTGGACCACGTACCCACCCGCCCCGACTGTCGCCGCGGGCGCCTGGGACGGGGCGGCGGTGCCGTCGGATAGCTGGATGACCTGGCCGGGGCGGATGACGTCCGGGTCGCCAAGCGCGTTCAGCCCTGCCAGGCGGCCGACAGGGACGCCGGTGGTGGCTGCGATGCCGCTCAGAGTCTCGCCCGGCTGGACGACGTAGCTGGCCCCCGCCTCGCGGGCCGACGCGAACGAGTGGGCGGACAGGGCGACCAGGACAGCGACGCTGGCGCCGAGCAGCTGAACGCGCAGGCTGCGGCCGGGGACGAACGCGAGCAGGCGCGGGTGGTGGCGTAGGCGATGGCGCCGGTGGCGCACCACGGGACCGCGTCGCCGACGCGGCGGCCGGCGGCGAGCACGCGTGCGGTTGTGAGCCAGAGCCGGATCCAGGTCCAGGTCCAGGTCCATAGGGGTGCGGGTCCCCCGGAGAGGGGCACTACGCAGCCTAGGGTCGGGCGTATCACAGCGACGTTGCAGGCCGGCGCCGCGCCATCACGAGCGGGTTTCGGTTCGTGGACGTAACAGGCGCCCGCCTGCGCTCAGGCTGAGGCAGCGCTGAGTCGCCGAGTGCGACCGGACGACCGCCATGTGCACCAGCCCGGGCAGGCGAACGTCGCCGGCGTACTGCCCGTGCCCGGTCAACAAGGGGCGATCCTCGCGCCGGCGGACCGACTGCCCGCTCATTTTTGGACTTGAACTCAAAATCCCCGGCACAGGCTCTCAGTGGACCGTTCTGCCCCGAGGCGCTGTCAGGGCTCGAGGACGGCGCGTACCTGACGTAGCCGCTCGATGTGGGCTTGCGGCCCGCCGACGCCGCTGGTGCTCACCGAGAGGTGGGACGCGCCGAAGCCGCGCCACATCTCGACCACCGCGCCACTCGTCGGGCGTGCCCGTGCCTGCCTCGAGGCGGCCCTCGATGCCGAACGTGCTGGGGGTGCGGCCGGCTTCCTCGAGCCAGGCGTGCACCTTGTCCATGGTCGCCTGCCAACCGCCGTCGAGCGGGCGCAGGGGCAGATAGCCATCGGCGATCCGCGTGGCGCGCTTGACCGCCGCTTCGGCGCTCGCCCCGATCCAGATGGGGACCGGCTGCTGGACCGGCCGCGGGTTGATGCCAGCCGCTTTGACCGTGTCGAACTGCCCGGCGAAGGTGACGACGCGCTCGGTCCAGAGCCGGCGCATGAGCGCAATCTGCTCCTCGAAGCGCCGAGCGCGCGCGCCAAAACGGATGCCGAGCGCCTGGTACTCGATTGGATTCCAGCCAATGCCAACGCCGAGGCGGAGCTTGCCGCCGCACAGGACGTCGAGGTCGGCGGCCTGCTTGGCCACGAGCACCGTCTGGCGCTGGGGGAGGATGACGACGCTGGGGAGACAGCCGAGGCGCGGCGCCGCGCACGCCAGGAACGCGCCGAGCAGCAGCGGCTCGTGCAGGTAGCTGTCAATGGGGAAGACCCGCGGCAACTCCGGGTAATCGGCCGGGTCGGCACCGACGACATGGTCGGAGGTGACCAGGAAGTCGTAGCCGAGATCCTGCACTGCTTGCGCGTAGTCGCGCAGCGCGCCGACGTCAGGGCCGAGCTCGCCCTGGGAGAGAACTGCTCCGGTCTGTACCACGATGGCCAGCTTACCAGCACCGCGGCCCTTCGTCCTTCGCCCTTCGGCAAGTGGCGGGAGCAGCCGCCACGCTTCCGCGGCTCATGATGAGCTCGGGATGAGCGGGCGTGCACCATCAGGTGCGCTGGCGTAACCAAAGTGGATCGTGCCACTTATGGCAGGCGCAGCGTGCCCTCCATGATTGGCACGACGCTGCCGCCGACCCGGATATCCGTCGCCGGGCCGCCGCTCTCCGGCAGACGCACCTCCATATGGATAAAACTCTGCCGACCCATGCGTGTTCCCTGCTCGCTGACGATGCGCGCTCGTCCGCCTTCGCCGACCGGGATCCGGATCAAGCCGTGCTGGACGAGATAGGCCGCCAGCGGGCCGCTGGCCGAGCCGGTGGCCGGGTCCTCCGCGACCCCGACCGTGTGCGGCGCGAACATGCGCGCGTAGACGCGGCCGCCGCCGTTCGTCCCGTCCAGGTCCGGGTGCAGAGCGAAGATGAAGACGCTGGCGCCGGACGACGGGCCCAGCGCGCGGAGCAGCGCCGGCACGTCGAGGCTGGCGCTGTCGACGAGGTCGGGCGAGCGCAGGGGGACGTACAGGAACTCGACGCCGGTGGAGCCGGTACAGAGCGGTGCATTCGGCAGCAGGTCGGCCGGCGACAGGCCCAAAGCGCCGGCGATGGCGGCGCGGTCGGCAAACGGGGGACCGAAGTGTGGGTCCCGGTGGTGCATCCAGACAAAGGCCGGGGCGGCCAGGTCGCCTTCCAGGATGACCGGGACGGCCCCGATGCCCTCCTCCAGTCGCAGCTGGCGAGCGCGGGCTGGTAGCTCGCCGCGGCTGGCCAGCACCCAGGTGGTGCCGATGGTCGGGTGGCCGGCGAACGGCAGCTCGAGCGTGGGGGTGAAGATCCGGACCCGCGCCACGCAGTCGGGCCGGGTTGCGGGCAGGATGAACGTCGTCTCCGACAGGTTCATCTCGCGCGCGATAGCTTGCATCTCAGCGGTGTCGAGTGACGCGGCGCCAAACACGACCGCTAGCGGGTTGCCGCCAAAGACGCGCTCGGTGAAGACGTCGACCTGGACCAGGGGAAAGGCTCGCATAGCTCCAAAGCCAAAAGTCAGGGTTAAAGGTCAAAGTTAGCGGTGGAACGGGAACGGGAACCGGAGGCGCGTCCCGGCCGCGCGCGCGACTGGTGGGGCGGTGTCCGCGCCCCAGCTGAGGCCCAGGCCGGCCAGCTCCTCCTCCTGGGATCGTAGCGAGTCTCGGCTGTCGTAGCCCCAGCGCATGGCCAGTACGGCCAGTAGACAGATGGCGACAAGCGGCAGACAGGCTTCCACTCTGGGCTCCTTTCACGAACGCGGCCGGACAGCGCCAGCACCCGCCTCATCCAGCGAAAGGACTGGTATCCTGAGCCGCTACGCTGTAGCCTAGTCCCAATGGCTCGGCAGCTACACGGCCAATCAGGGGTGAATGGACTGGAAACAGGGCCAAACACGGTCGCCGCGCTGGCTGCGCTCGGCAACTGGACCGCCGGTCGCGGGCCGCTGTACCGACGCCTGGCGCAGGCGCTGCGCGCCGCCGTTGGTCGGGACGATCTCCCGCCCGGCACCCGGCTGCCCGCCGAGCGGCTGCTGGCCCGGTCGCTTGCCGTGAGCCGCAGCACAGTCGTGGCCGCCTACGACGTGCTACGGGACGAGGAGGTGCTGGACCGCCGCCAGGGGAGCGGAACACGTGTCCTGGCGCAGAGACGTGGGCACGCGTCAGTTGACCCGGCGGCGCGGGCCCGCGGCGTGCGGCGGACGACGCTCCTCCGCGGGATTGCCGCGGGGGTCGACGGCAGTATCGATTTTCTCGGCGCGTACCTGATCGGCAGCGGTGGACTGCCTGATTCGGTTCTGGCAGGGCTGGACCGTGAGCTGGCAACCCTCAGCGCGGGCTCCGGGTACGCGCCGCTCGGCTACCCGCCGCTGCGGCGCGCCATCGCGGAGCACCTCGCCCGGTCCGGGCTGGCCGCAGGTCCCGACCAGGTGGTCGTGACCTGCGGGGCCCAGCAGGCGATCAACCTGGCCGCCTGGCACTACCTGCGCCAGGGGGACACGGTGATCGTCGAGAACCCCACCTATCCTGGTGCTCTCGACGCCTTCAATGGCGTGGGCGCGCGTCTGGCGTGGGTGCCCACGGGCCGGCATGGCGCCGACGTCGACGCGCTGCGCGATCTCGTGCCGCGGGCGGCGCCGCGGCTCGTGTACCTGATTCCCACGTTTCACAACCCGGTCGGCGGCGTTATGCCGGAGCATCGCCGCCAGGCCCTCGCTCGGCTGGTCGAGGCGCAGCAGCTGGCGCTCATCGAGGACGACTCGTTGGCCGGTTTGTCGCTGGCTGGCGCGCCGCCGCCGGCCGTCGCCGCCTTCGCGCCCCAGGCGCCAATTATGACCGTCGGCTCACTGAGCAAGCTCTTCTGGGGTGGGCTGCGCGTCGGCTGGCTGCGGGCGCCAGAGCCGCTGGTGGCGCAGCTTGGGCAGCTGAAGGCGGTGGCTGATCTGGGTGGCTCGTTACCCAGCCAGGTGATCGCCACCCGCCTGCTGGAACAGGCGGACACGGTGCGGCGTGAGCGGGCCGCCGAGCTGGTCCGCCGCTTCACGTTGATGACCGGGCTGCTGGAGCAGCAGCTACCGTCCTGGTCGTGGGAGCCGCCGCGAGGAGGCCTGTGTCTATGGGTGCGGCTGCCGTACGGCAGCGCGTCCGAGTTCGCCCAGGTGGCGCTGCGGCACGGGGTCTCGCTTGTTGCCGGCCCCGTGGCCTCTGCCGACAACAGCTTCGCCGAGTTTCTCCGGCTGCCCTTTGGCCTGGAGCCGCCGGCGCTGAGCGAAGGGGTGCGCCGCCTGGCGCGGGCGTGGGCGGCCTACGTGCCGGCAGCCGAGCCCGAGCGCCGAACGCTCGCCGTCCTCGTGTAGCCGGCGGCGGAGCGCGCCGAAGCCTGAAGCCTGAGGTCTGAAACCTGAAGCTTAGTGGCAGGGCTTGGCGGTGCCGGCGCCCGCCGTGGTGTCGAAGCTCTGGCCGCAGGCGCAGCTCTTGGCCGCGTTCGGGTTGATCACGGTGAAGCCACCGCCCATGAGGCTGTCGATGAAGTCTATCTGGGCGCCGCGCAGGTACTGCTGCGAGAAGGCGTCGACCACCACGCGCACGCCGGACTGCTCCACCACATCGTCGTCGTCCGCGGGCTCCGGCTCGAGAGACATGCCGTACGAGAACCCGGAGCAGCCGCCGGGCGTCACGAAGACGCGCAGCGCGCCCTCGGGCGCCCCCTGATCGTCCAGGACGGTGCGAAGGCGGGAGATCGCTTCGTCGGTGAGAGTCAGTGTCGGCATTGAGGCAGGTCCCGTGTGCGGCAGTTCGCGAGAAACGTTGCCCGGAGTATATCGCACGTGATGACGACCCAATCTGATTGCGTCCAGTACCATGGAGCGGTGGCGCGGTCCTACCTCCCTTATCACCCCGCCCTACTGACCGATCTGTACCACCCAGACTCGGCCTACGTGGCCTGGCGGACTGGACGGAACGGTCGAGCGACGTTCGAGCTGTACGCGCGACGGCCACCGTTTGGCGGCGTGTACTTCCTGGTCGCCGGGCTGGAGATGGCGCTGGAATTCGTGCGGCAGTTCCAGTACTCCGAAGAAGACATCAACTTCCTGCAGCAGATCCGCGACTATGACCCGGCGTTTCTCGCCGGGCTGCGCAGCACGCGCTTCAGCGGCGAGATCCTGGCCATGCCGGAGGGGTCCATCGCGTTCGCCAACGAGCCCCTGCTCCGGGTGACGGCCCCGTTCCAGGAGGCCATCCTGCTGGAGAGCGGGCTGCTCCAGGCGCTCAACGTGGCCACGCTCATCGCTACCAAGGCGAGCCGCATCGTCTGGGCGGCGCGTGGCCGGCCGGTCGCCGAGTTCTCGCTGCGCCGCGCCCAGGAGCCGTACGTCGCGACCCGGTCGTCGCGTATTGGCGGCGCCTTCAGCACGTCGTTCCTGGGCGGCGCCTACCGCTTCCGCCTGCCGTCGACTGGCACAGTGCCGCACGCGCTGATCCAGCTGTTCGACAGCGAGCGCGAGGCGTTCGAGGCCACCGCCGAGACGTACAACCGCTACACCCTCCTTCTGGACACCTACGACACGCGCGCCGCCATCCACACCGCTGTCGAGGTGGCCGCGCGGACCCGCGACCGCCTCGGCCACGTGCTGGCCGCTGTGCGCCTCGACAGCGGGGACCTGCTCGACGACGCGCGCTACGTGCGCGGGGTGCTCGACGAGGCCGGGCTGCGCGACGTCAAGATCGCCGCCTCCGGCGACCTCGACGAGTTCTCCATCCACGACCTGGTGGAGGCAGGGGCCCCGATCGACTCATTCGGCGTTGGCACGAGCATCGGCGTCGGCGCCGGCTCGGTGGCGCGCGACATCGAAGGGGCCGCGCTGGGCGGGGTCTACAAGCAGGTGCTGTACGAGGACGACCACGGCGTCCACCCGAAGATCAAAGTGGCTGGCGACAAGAGCACCTGGCCTGGCAAGAAGGAGGTCTACCGCCTCGGCGCCTTCGAGGAGGACGTGATCCAGCTGGCGGACGAGCCGAAGCCTGCCAAGTCGGAGCGGCTGCTGAAGCCCGTGGTGATCGACGGCGAGGTTGTTCCGGGGTCGCTGCCGCCGCTCAGCGAGATCTGGGAGTTCGCCCAGGGAAACCTGCGCAAGCTGCCCGACGTGCACCGCCAGCTGACCGACCCGAAGCCGTACCCCGTCCGTATGAGCGCCCAGCTGCGGCAGCTGCGCGAACGGATCCTGCGCGAGGGCGGATACCGCACGGGCCTGGACCCGGAGCCCACCAAGGGCAACGGCAAGGTGGCGCGCCAGCCCGCGCCGACCACGGCCGGGTGACCGAGCCGGCCAGGGTGCTGCTGGAGCGCGACCCGGCGCACGACGGGCGGATCGCGCACCTGGTGCTGAATCGGCCGGAGGCGCTGAACGCGATCGACAACGATCTAGCCAACGCTCTGTGCGAGGCCTGCGAGACGCTGGCGCACGACCAGTCCATCTGGGTGGTCATCGTCCGCGGCAACGGGGACCGCGCCTTCTGCGCCGGCGCCGACGTGAAGCTGCGCCTGGGCTTCAGCGACGAGCAGTGGTGGACGCAGCGCACCATCTTCCGGCGGATGTTCGCGCTGGTGCGGGAGGTGCCGCAGCCGATGATCGCCGCGGTGCACGGCTACGCGCTGGGCGGTGGGACCGAGATCGCCATGCTGGCCGACTTCATCGTGGCGGCGGACGACGCGGTCTTCGGCCTGACGGAGACGCGACTGGGCATCATCCCGGGCGGCGGCGGGACGCAGAACCTGCCGCGGCTGGTCGGCCGCAACCGGGCGAAGGAGCTGATCTACTGCGCGCGCCGCTTCTCCGCCGCGGAGGCCGAGCGGTTTGGGCTGGTGAACCGCGTCGTGCCCCGAGCCGATCTTGTCGGCACGGCCACGGCCATCGCGCGCGAGATCATCGCCAACGGCCCGCTGGCGGTCCGGCTCACGAAGCGGGCGATCAACGCGGGCGCTGACCTGCCGTTCGACGAGGGGCTGGAGCGAGAAGAGGAGGCCTACCGGCGGGCCATCGTGTCCCACGACCGGCGCGAGGGCATCGCCGCCTTCAACGCCAAACGCCCGCCACAGTTCACAGGCAGTTAGCTGACGTCAGTCCCTACTGTTCACGAAGCCGAAGATGCGCAGCAGGGCGTAGAACAGGTTCAGGATGTCCAGGTAGATGCTCACCGTCATCATGATCGCCTGGCCCTCGGTGGCGCCACGGGCCCGGGCCACGCGGTTCAGGTCGAACATGATCAGCCCCGTGAACAGGAGCACCGCCACCGCCGAGATGCCGACGTACAGCGCCGGCGAGTGCAGGAAAATGCCGACGATGGAGGCCACCACCACGCCCAGCAGGCCGACCATGAGGAAGCCGCCGAGCCCGGCGAGGTTCCGCTTGGTGGTCGCCCCGTAGAAGCCGGCGGCCAGGGTGACGGCCGCCGTGCTGGCGCTCGCGTTGACGACGACGCCCGACATGCCCTGGGCGATGTACATCTGGAGCACCAGGCCGAGCGCCATCCCTTCGAAGACGGCGAAGGCGTACAGGAGGGCGAGATTGAGCGGCGCCCGCTCCTTCAGGAACATGAGTGGGATCAGCGTGGCGAAGCTGCCGATGAGGGACAGGACGAACGCGCCGGGGCCCGCGGCGACGCCGATGGCCGCCCCGCCGGCGGTGAACAGGAAGGCGAAACCAAGCAGGCCCAGGACCTTGCCGAGGACGGCCGGCTGCTGGGCAACGCCGGCCTCCGTGCTCAGACCTGTGTAGCCGGCGCTGCGCGGGTAGTTCAACATGAGCCGAAAACTCCTCCCCTGTCGGGCGACAGGACACTCTAGCTCAGATCATACGAGCTATCAGCTGTCAGCTGACGAGCTATCAGCTATCAGCCGTCAGCCGTCAGCACCCACGGGAGCGAGCGGCCCGCCGCCCCTTAGCGCGACACGGCGGTACGCTTCTCTAGCTGATCGCTGATGGCTGATAGCCGATAGCTCGCCTACGATCTGATGCCGTGGGGGAAGACCTGGTGGAGCAGGCGTTGGGAGACCGCGAAGGTGCGCCGCCGCGCGTCGGACTTCCGCGTCTGGTGCCAGGCTCTCAGCGCCACGAGCGCCCACGCCGCGCCCGCTGCCAGCCACAGGAGCGCTTCCATCTCGCGGGCCGCGTTGCGCTGCCCCTCGGAGACGGCCGAGCCACTATCGCGTTCGGAGTACGTCACGGCTCACGGGTCCTGCGTCGTTGCCCTGGACCGCCGGAATATAAACCTCCTTCTCACCACGTTCAAGGAACCGCCCAGCGCCGGCCCCGAGCGGTGTCACGCGACCCGCTTCGTCTTCTGGGCGAGGTAGTCCACCAGGATGTAGTCGCCCAGGTGCTCCGGGTCGGCGAAGAAGGCCCGGCCGCGGTTGATGCGGGTGATGTCGTCGACGAACCGCATCAGGCCGTAGCTGCGCTCGAGCATGAACGTGTTGATGCGGATGCCCTCGCGCGTGCACCGGCCCACCTCGAGCAGCGTCTGCTGGATGGTGCGTGGCGTCGGCGGGTACTGGAAGGTGGGCTCGGACCGGCCGGGCTCCCAGTAGGCGGTCGGCTCGCCGTCGGTGATGACGATGATCTGGCGGGTGCCGCCCTTGTGCCGCGCCAGCAGCTTGCGGGCGTGCATCAGCCCGTCCTGCAGGTTCGTGCCGTACTCCCACTCGCTCCACTTCAGCGCCGTCAGCGCCTCCGGCTGGATCTGGCGCGCGTACAGGCTGAACGTCACCAGGTAGAGGTTGTCGCGTGGGAACTGGCTCTTGATCAGGCTGTGCAGCGCCAGCGCGACCTTCTTGGCGGCCAGGAAGCAGCCGCGATAGATCATGCTGCGGCTGAGGTCCAGCAGCAGCACGGTGCTCGCCTGGCTCACCTGCTCGGTTCGGAACACCTCGAAGTCGGTCGGCCGCAGGTGGAGGGGCGTGCCCGGGCCGCTGCGGAACAGCGTGTTCTGCAGCGTGCCGCGGAGGTCCAGCAGGAACGGGTCGCCGAACTCGTACGCCTTGGTCTCGTCCGTGCGGTCGCCGCCGCGCCCCCGGTGCTCCGCCTCGTGGTTGCCGAAGCGGTCCCGTTGAAGATGCTGGAAGATGTCGCGCAGCGCCTTCTGGCCGATCTTGCGCAGCGCCCGCGGCGTCAGCTGCAGCTCGTCGCCGCGGCGCTCGACCAGCCCCGCCTGCTCGAGCATCTTGGTGATCTGGTCCAGCTGGTCCAGCTGCTCGTTCGCCTGCTCGCCAAGCTGGCGGGCCAGGGCCTCGCGGTCGATGGCCGAGGCGTCGGCGGTGTCGATCGCCTCGCGCATCTGGCGCTCGAGGCTGTCCATCTCCTGGAGGTCCTGCATGACCTGCATGGCCTGGTCAAGATTGAGCGAGTCCTCGCCACGGAACGGGTAGCGGCGGCGCATCTCGTCCATCGGCCGCGCCTCCTCGAGGTTCGCGGCCAGGTGCGCCATCTCGTTGCGCAGGTCGCCGTCCTTGACGAGGCTCTGCATCAGCTCCATGAGCTGGCGGCGCTGCTCGCTGCTCATGGAGTCCAGCATGCTCTGCATCTGGGCCTGCCGCTGCTGCAGCCCCTCGATCAGCTCGTCCAACGATGTGGCGCCGGGGAACATCTGGCCCCACTTGTCCATGAACTCGGAGAAGTCCGGCTCGCCACCGCGGGCCCGCTCGTCCAGCATGGCGTTCAGGTCGCGGAGCATCTCCTTCAAGGCCTGCATGTCGCCGGGGGTCATGTTCTGCATGGTCTGCTGCAGACCCTGGAACTGCTGCTGCATGACCTGCTGGCGCAGCTGCTCCATCAGCTCCTGGAACTGCTGGCGCGCGTTCGGGTCCATGAAGTCGTAGTCCTGGAGCCCCTGCACCTGGCCCGGGACGTCGGCTGGCAGCTGGTCGAGCTGCTGCTGGTGCTCCTGCGCCATGCGCTCCATCGTCTTCTGCAGCTGCTCGGGGACCTCGCCCTGCTGAACCCGCTCACGGCCCTCGCTCACCTTGCGGTCGATGCCTTCCCGCTCGGTCCGCTGGATCTCCTCGAGCTTCTCGCGGATGTCGCGCAGGGTGTCGTTCAGGTTCGACTGCTGCAGCTGCTGCTGGCGCTGCTGCCTCAGTCGCTGCAGCAGGTCCTGGAGGCCGGGCATTTTCTGCCCATCGCGGTCCTGCGTGCCCTGCCGCAGGAGGCGCTGCAGCGCCCGCCGCAGGTCGCCCTCCTCGAGCAGATCGTCGCTCATCGCGTCGAGCAGCGCCTCCGCGTCCAGATCCAGCACGTGCTGCGAGCCGTCCCAGGCTCGGTAGCTGATGAGCATCGCCGCCTCCTAGATGGGTGGATCAGCGGTACCGCGGCTAGATCTAGCCGCGGTACCGCATCCGGCCGCTCGCCCGGTCCTTGTTCAGCTTCCGATTGAGGTGCAAGCCTTCGAGGACGAACTCGATGGCGCTGGCGATCTGGGACGGGTTGCCCTGAACGCCAAGCTTCTTGATGGCCGGCGTGAACCCGCCGACCTCGGCCGCCTGGCGCACGTAGTCGAGGCTGGGCAGCGTGTCGCCGACGTCCACTCTGAGGCCGTGCTCGAAGTTGGCGATCAGCTCGTCGAACTCGTGCACCGCGAAGTGGCGGTTGAAGACGTTGACGACGGCCTTCTGCACCAGCTTGTCGAGCACCTTCTCTTCGTCGCGGTCGCCCATCGTCTCGAGCTCGATCTTGCCGCCGGTGCTCTGGGTGAGGGCCAGCAGATCGGAGATGCGCGGCGCCACCTGGCGCTCGTGCAGGCGGATGGCCCGCTTCAGCGCGCTGGACAGGAGGTTCTCGTAGTTGGCCACGCTCACCCGCACCGAGACGCCCGAGCGCTGCGAGATGTCCGAGCTCTTGCGCGCCAGGTGGGTCACCTCGGCGACGATCTCCCGCATGTAGGGCGGGACGATCGTCTCGAAGCGCTCGTCCTCGAACACGCCCCGCTCGCGCTCCATGATGTCGGTCTCGTGCTCGATGCTCCGCGGGTAGTGGGTGCGGATCTGCGAGCCGAAGCGGTCCTTCAGCGGGGTGATGATGCGGCCGCGGTTGGTGTAGTCCTCGGGGTTCGCCGACGCGACCACGAACAGGTCGAGCGGCAGGCGCACCTTGTAGCCGCGGATCTGGACGTCCCGCTCCTCCATGATATTCAGCAGACCCACCTGGATGCGCTCGGCGAGATCGGGCAGCTCGTTGATGACGAAGATGCCGCGGTGGGTGCGGGCGAGCAGCCCGTAGTGGATGGTCAGCTCGTCGGAGAGGTAGCGGCCTTCGGCGACCTTGATCGGGTCGACCTCACCGATGAGGTCCGCGATGGTGATGTCCGGGGTGGCCAGCTTTTCGCCGTAGCGCTCGGAGCGGTGCAGCCAGCGCACCGGCGTCTCGTCCCCCTGGGCGGCGATCAGGTCGCGGCAGGGGCGGCAGATCGGGTCCAGCGGGTCGTCGTTGATCTCGCACCCGGCGACCATGGGCACCCACTCGTCCAGCAGGCGCACCAGCGTTCGGGCGATGCGGGTCTTGGCCTGTCCGCGTTCGCCGAGGAAGATGATGTCCTGGCCCGAAAGGAGCGCGTTCTCGATCTGCGGGACGACGGTCTCTTCGAAGCCGACGATCCCCGGGAAGAGCGGCTCGTCAGTCTGGAGCTGTCGGATCACGTTGTGGCGGAGCTCCTGCTTGACCGACCGCGGCTGGTAGCCGCTGGTGCGCAGCCCGCCGATGGTCGTCGGCTGGCCCGGCGCCCGGTCCGTCGCGCCCTCCTGAGCCACGTTCGCCATAAATCGTCAACTCCTTGCGGGCCACCTGAGGGCCGCTGACCGAGCCTTCGTGCCTGATCGACTGTTCTGCTGACTATCGGCGGCGGCCCCCGCGCCTGTCAAACGAATTGGGCGTCAAAGTGGGACGGCCCCGGGCTGCCGCTCGGGGCGGGGGATCGGCGCCCGGCGGTATATTCGGTGCCGTGTTCGGCTACCGCTTCCTGCGCGGCGCCGGTGTCGCGCTCATCGTCTACGGGCTGCTCGGTCTGCTGATCGCGGCCGCCATGGCGGCCGTGGGGTACAGCACGATCGCCAGCGTGCAGCGGGTGCAGCGCGACCTGGACCAGCAGCGGCTCGGGCTCGTCACCGAGCTGCGCCTGGCGTCCCGCACGCTGGCGACCGGCGCCGCCGCGACGGCGGGCTTCCAGAAGAGCATCGACCAGGCGCGGACAGCCGCCGACACCGCCGCGCAGACGTCGACGGCCGCCGCGACGAACTTCCGCGAGCTGGCCGCCGGGATGAACGTCACAGTGTTCGGCTACCAGCCGTTCGCGACCGTGGCGCCGCGGTTCGTGGCGATGGCCGACCAGCTGGACCAGCTGGCTGGAACACTCGGCTCGACGCGCGACGCCATGAGCCAGAACACGAGCGACGTGCAGCAGCTTGGCGGCAACCTCGACGCGCTGCGCACCCAGCTGGACCGGGTCGCCAGCGCGCTGGACGCGCTCAACTCGACGAGCGCGGCCGGCGACCAGCTGACGCCGTTCGTGGTCGCCATGCTGGGCATGTGCCTGCTGGTCGTGCTGCAGTCGGCGTTCAGCGTGTTTGCCGGCATCCAGCTGCTGCGGTTGGCGCGCGCGCTCGGCACCCGGCCGCTCGTGGCCCTCTAGCTTGCATTGTTCATGGGCCGGTACAGGGCCACTCATGGTGAGCTTGTCGAACCAGCGGGCTGGCCACTAGAAGGGCCACCACCAGCGGCGCTGTCGCCGGCGCTGGCGGTCCCCCTCGTGTGTCGCCACCAGCTCGCCGATATTGCGCAGGTGGGCGCGCCGTTCGTCGGCTGGCAGGACAAGGGCCCGCCCGGGCAGGGGCGCCCCGACGGTCGCGTGCTCCACGACCAGCTCGGCGGCGTCCGCGTCGGAGAGCCCCCCGTACCAGGCGCCTTCCGGGTAGAAGGCCACGTTCGGGCCGCACTCGCACTGACCGAAACAGGAGTAGCCGATCAGCCGCACCGTCGGGTTGTCGCGCAGCAGCTGGGCCAGCCGAGCGCGCAGGGGCCGGCCGCCCCGCTCGCGGCAGTTCGGGCCACGGCAGACGACGACGTAGCGCGCGGCGTCCGGGCCGGGCGTGACCATCGTTCGTTCGATCCTCCCACAGCGTAGCGCGCGCGTGTGGCCGAGCAGGGAGGATCCGCTCCGGGCAGGCCTGTCCGCGGCACGCGGGGCTTTCGCTTGGGGGGCCAGTGCGGCATAATGGCCCCCCGTCAACGGCGGACGAATGCGCAGCGAAAGAGTTGGCCGGCGCCGGCGTGGCCCGAGAGCTGGTCTGGCCGGACTGGGAGCGGGCGTGGTGGGCGTCGTCCTGTGGGTCGGCGCGTGCATGAGCCCGCGGCCGGCCATCGGCGAGCCCTCGGCGCTGGCGCCCGGCGTGCCGACCCCCGGAGCTGTGGCGCTGGTGGCGCGGCCGACGCAGCCGCCGGCGCCTACTGCCCCGCCGGTTCTGGTGCCGACGGTCCCGTCGATCCCGGCGCCAAGCCTGCCGCCGACGGCCGCCACGGGGGCGCTCCTGGCCGGCATCCGCGGCGACCTGTCGGCGCTGTGGCTGAAGAACCACGCCGAGACCGCCCTTCGCGGTGGCCCCGACGACGCGGCGCCGCTGTTCACACTGGTGCCCCAGTGGAGCACTCTCAAACGCCTCGGCAGCCGGGGCGACTGGCTAGAGGTCTACTACGCGGGCGACGGCGACACGCGCCAGCCCGGGCCCGGCTGGGTGCGCGCCGCGGACGTCGGCGCGGTCGGCGCGCCCCCCGTGTGGATCGCCAGCACCAGCCCCACCGCCCTGTGGGCCGATGCCACGTCGAGGAGCCGCAAGGTGGATGTCGCCGCCGGCAAGGTGTGGATGGAGGTGCTGCCAGGCGATCCGGTCGCGGAGACCCGCATCCACGTCCGAACGCCAGGCGATGGCCGAAGCACGCCGCCAGCGCAGGGGTGGGTCGAGGCCGCCGAGGTCGCCCGGATCGACCCGCCGGGCCTGGGCGCGCTGCCGTGGGCATTTCCGGCGGACTTGAACGCCCAGGTGCGCATCCTCGTCCCGTACTGGACCCAGCTCGACGGCTCCGACTACGCCACCGCGAACTGCGGCCCCACGACGCTGGGCATGGCGCTGGAGTCCCTGGGCGTGCGCCTGGACCCGAGGAGCCTGCGCTCGGAGGTGCTGGTGGCGCAGGACGACATCGGGCCTGACGACAGCTCGGGCAGCTACATCTGGGCGCTCGCCCGGGTGGCCGGCGACCACGGCGCCCGCGCGCTAGGCCTCTACGAGGACGACGGCGTCACCCTGCACCACTGGACAGTTGACGACGTCAGGCGCGAGGTGGCGGGCGGGCACCCGGTGATCGCCCAGGTGCGCTACCGCTTCCTGCCGCGCCGCGGCGACTCCGCCTACTACGAGGACCACTACGTTGTGGTGACGGGGCTCGTGGGCCACGACGTGCTGTACAACGACCCGATTGGCGGGCCGAGCGCGGGCGAGGGCCCGGGTTGGGATCGGGTGATGACGGCGGACGAGCTGGGGCGGGCGATGAACGCCAGCGACAGCCGCTTCGCCTACGCCGCGTTCGCCATTGCGCGCTAGCGCGCGAGCTATCAGCTATCAGCTAGAGAAGCGTACGGCCATGTCCGACCCAGGCGCGGCGGGCCACTCGTCCCAATAATGCTGACGGCTGATGGCTGACAGCTGACGGCTCGTCCGCTGCGCGTTCCGGGGCGGAACGCGCAGCGGACGCGTCACAGCGCCATCACAGGGGCTGGTGGGGCGCCCATGCCAGGGGCGCGGCACCTTCCGGCGGACCGTTGCCGTGCGTACGCTACGGCAGAGTTGACAGAAGCCGGAATGGACCGCCCCCGATGCTGCTGAGCCAGCAACCGTTCGCCGTTATCGACTTCGAGACCACCGGCGGCAGCCCCCTGTTCGACCGCATCATCGAGGTGGCCGCCGTCCGCATCGAGCGCGGCGCCGTCGTCGACCGCGTCCAGGCCCTGGTCGACCCCGGCACTGCCGTGCCGCCGTTCATTACCCGCCTCACGGGGATCAGCGCCCCCATGCTGCGCGGTCGACCCCCACTGGGCCACCTCCTGCCAGAACTGCAGCGGCTCCTGAGCGGGGCGGTCCTGGTCGCCCACAATGCCAGCTTCGACTACGGCTTCCTGACCAGCGCGTTCCGCCGCGCTGGGGTCTCCTGGGAAGCCGAGCGGCTGTGCACGCTGCGCCTGGCGCGTCGTCTGCTGCCTGGCCTGCCCTCCTACCGGCTCGACAGCCTGTGCGCCCACCTGAGCCTGCCGTACGTTCAGCAGCACCGGGCCGGGCCCGACGCCGACGCCACGGCGCTGCTTCTGCGCGACTTGGTGGAGCGGGCGCAGGCGGGCGGCATCGACTCGCTCGCCGGGCTGCTCGGCCTGCAGCACAAGCCGGTGACCAGCAAGGCGCGCAAGGGACGCGTTGACGAGGCTCAGGTCGCCTGCTTGCCCACGGGGCCTGGCGTGTACCTGCTGAAGGACGCCCATGGCGAAGTCCTGTACGTGGGCAAGAGCATCAACGTGCGCCAGCGGGTGCGCCAGCATCTGCGCCCGTCTGGCACGGCGTGCAGCCCGGCCCAGCCGCGCCTGCGCAAGCGCCTGAGCCAGATTGCCGACGTCGAGGCCCACGAGACCGCCTCCGAGCTGGAGGCGCTCCTGCTGGAGTCGAAGCTCGTCAAGCGGTACCTGCCCTCGGCCAACAGCCAGCTCCGCGACTACCGCAACTACCCGTTCGTCAAGCTGGACCTGAGCGAGCCGCACCCGCGCCTGGTGGCCACGCGGGAGCGGCCGACCGACGGCGCGCTGTACTTCGGCCCTTTCCGCCGCGCCAGCACTGTCGCCACCGCCGTCCTGTTCCTGAGCGAGCAGCTCGGTCTGCGCCAGTGCACTGGCCCGCTGCGGCCCGGGCAGTCGGCCTGCCCGCTGCTCGACATGGGCAAGTGCCTCGGCCCGTGCGTCGCCGCCGTGAGCCAGGAGCAGTACCGGGCAGCGGCCCGCCAGGCCGAGGCCGTTCTGCGCGGCCAGGACGGCTCGTTCTTCGAGCGGGCCGCCGCCCGCCGCGACCAGCTCGCCGAGCAGCTGCGCTTCGAAGAGGCCGCCGAGCTGCGCGACCGCATGCGCGCCGTCGAGATCCTGGCCGTCCACCAGCAGCGGCTGTCAACGTTCGCGGAGCGGAACGTCGTCGTCGTGGCCCCCTACCCGGGCACCAGGACAGTGCGCCTGTTCTTCGTCCGGGGCGGCCGCCTGGTGCACGGGGTGTCCGTCGAGACACCGGCCAGCCCGGCCGAGCTGGGGCCCCTGGTGCACGAGGTCTACGGCGCGGCCGCCGACCGCGGCACGGTGAGCCGCGACGAGGTCGACGAGATGGTCATCCTCGACGCCTGGCTGCGACGCCACCGCGACGTCACCATCCACGAGGTCCCGGTGTCGGCGGCTGACCCGTCGGCTGTCCTGCCCCAGCTGGTCGCGATGATGGGCGCTGGCGAGCGGCCGGCAGCCGCGCTGGCCTCGTAGCGCGACCCGGGCAGCCTGTTTCCGTCTTCTGTCTTCTGTCTTCGGTCTCCCGTCTCCACTCTCCAGTCACCACGGCCCGATGCCGGGACAACGCCGGCGCCGTTTTGCTCGGGGACGCGGGCGCCGGGTGGCGCTAGAATCTGGTCTGGGCTACGACGCGTACACGGAGAGGTGCACCATTCCGCGCGCACGAAAGAGCGACCCGACCATCATCCCCGACAATCCGAACTGGCATCGCTTCAAGATGGCCTGTCCGTTTTACCGCGAGCGCTGGGGCGACGACGGCGAGGAGAGCGAGGGCAGACAGGTGCTGTACCACGCGATCTGTCTGCAGAACACGCCGCCGGAGACCCTGGAGCAGCAGGAGCACTGCCTCGAGCCGCGGACGGTGTGCTGGCGGCTGAAGGCGCGCCGCGCCCGCTCCGCCTGACCACCCTCCGGGCCAGGCCCTACTCCCACTCCCAGTCCGTATACTCGTCTAAGCGCGTAGCGCGAACAATGGGGCGAGAGCCTGAGCCGGTGGAGCTCAGATGACGAGAAACGAGCAAGACTCGAGACCACCTGCTTAGGCGCGCCTGCCACGCGCCCGTGGCGCAATCGGATAGCGCATCTGCCTTCTAAGCAGAGGGTTGCAGGTTCGAGCCCTGCCGGGCGTACCAATCACTTTATCCCAATCTCAGGTAGGTGGTCGCGGGTCCGGCGGTGACACGACATCAGCCCAGTCGCTTCGCGCCGGAACGGGACGACGCAGCTTCACGACATCGCGATCCAGCCGATCGCGGGCCCGTAGCAGCGCATCGCCCTGTTCCTCATCGAGCTCCAGCGCCTCGCTCAGGGCCCGAACCAGCCAGGGGGACGAGACCCGTCGGTTGCGCGGGTCGCGGGACTCCAACCGGTAAATGCAGTTCTCGGAGCACAGCACCCGATCTGCCAGCTCCAGTCGGCTCAGCCCCGCTGACAGGCGATGCCGGTACAGCAGCTCGGCGAAGGTCCGGGCCGATCCGTCGCGCCTGGCGATTCGAGCGCCCACCCGTGGTGCTAGCGCCATGTGGCTTTGCTCAGTGTCCTCGGTTGAGCGACCGCTGAACTGACCGCGGCGAGGCCAGTCCGGAGCCGCCTGGTCCGGTTGCGGGCGCATGGGCCCGGCGGTGAGCCTAATGACGGACAAGGGCACGGCTCGTCGCTCGACCGGAGCCGAAGGGACCGTCCATGGCCTCATAATGTCGGATTGTGTCGAGGATCGTCGCTCGCCCGTACGCCGCCGCCGCTGACCTGCGACGCATGCAGGCTGTTGTAGCCCGGGCCGTCACGACCACATCCCTGCACGTCGGGGACCTCGCCTGGCTCGTCCGCGGTCACACCCATCGTGAATTAGCGCTCTACATCCGTCTTTGGGAAGACGACGCACGCTTGATCGGCTGGACCTTCTCCAGGCCCAACGGCGGCTTCAACCTCTTCGTCGTACCCGGATGCGCCACCGATGGCCTCCTCGACGAGATGTTGACCGCTATCACCAATGACGCGACAGCCTCGGTGTCGGCTGGAGACCCCGCGGTGGGCCTGTACACCTACGGCATCGATGTGGCTCGGTCACCGGAGGATCGGGCATTGGCGGCCGCACTCGAGCGACACGGGTTCACCGCGCAGAGCGGCGTCAGCGGAGTGCTCTCACGGACTCTCGATGCGTTCCCGCCAGTCAGCGCGCCGTCCGGGTACCACTTCGATGAGGTGCGGTCACCCGCGCACATCATGGGACGGGTCGAGACGCATCGGCTGGCGTTTCCCCCTTTCTGAGCTCACCTTCGCGACGTACCAGCGCGTGCGCCGGAGGTGGCCCTACCGGCAGGAGCTTGATCGCATTGCACTCTGCGACGACGGCTCGGTCGCCGCCTTCTGCACGGCCTGGCTGGACGCTGACAACGGCGTCGGCCTGCTCGAGCCCGTCGGCACGCACCCCGCGCATCGGCGGCGAGGTCTTGCTCGCGCGGTCTGCCTCGATGCCCTCCGGTTTCCTGCGCAACGCCGGGGCGGGAACGATGCGGGTCGGCTTTAGCACCGAGGCCGCACTCGCCGCCTACCGGTCGCTAGGGTGCGAGAGACTTTGGGCCGACACCGCCTTTCGGCGAGCTCAGGGGTAGCCACCGTCGTTAGCCGTGCAGGGACAGCCGTAGGCGCGTCCACGTCGGGCGGCCTCTCCCGGTGCGGTCGACCACGAGCCAGTGCGTCGCCGGCTCCTCAGAGCTGCCGAGGTCGACCGCGTGCTCTACGAGCCAGCCAAAGATGTTGCCCCGCCCGGGTCCCAGGTGGGCGCCCTCGGCCGGGCTGGCGTTGTAGCGCTTCTGTGACACCCACCCGTTGCGAAATGCGAACGGATGTTCTAATCTAGAGAGGTCGGCTGCAGCCCGAACACTCATCTCAGGAGCTGTCGTCATGACCCAATCCACCACCGCCGCGCGCTCCGTCCGGCCGATCCCGGAAGGCTACACCTCGGTGACCCCCGCCCTGACCGTGCGCGATGCTGCCAGGGCGATCGAGTTCTATACGCGCGCCTTCGGCGCCCGGGAGCTGGACCGCATGCCGTCCCCGGATGGGCGCATCTGGCACGCCGAGATCCAGATCGGAGACGCCCGCCTGATGCTCGCCGACGAGTTTCCGGAGATGGGCGGGCGTGCCGTCGAATCGCTCGGCGGCACACCGGTCTCACTCCACCTGTACGTCCAGGACGCCGACACAGTTGTGCAGCGCGCCATCGACGCCGGCGCCACGGTGATCCAGCCGCTGACGAATGCTTTCTGGGGCGACCGGTATGGCCGGCTGAAGGACCCGTTCGGGCACGAATGGGGTGTCGCGACGCACGTCGAGGATGTGAGTGAGCAGGAGATGCAGCGGCGCGCCCAGGCCGCCGCCTCGACCAGCTAGCCCGGGGGGTGCTCGCCGGTGCTCCTTCTTTCAGCGTCGAGGGAGGAGCACTGGCAGCGATTCCCGCCTTGTCGCCGCTCCTTCACGGTCCAGGACTCTAGCCTGGCGCCTCACCAGAGGTGAGGAGGCACGCATGCGATGCGACCGTTCCCGGCCAGCATAGAGCCGCCCGGTATGTTCGCCTGCCTGCCCAGGCACGCATGGGTCATCCCGCTGGAGCGCCTGGCGCTGAGCCCGCAGTGCGGCTTCGCTTCGACGTGGGAGGGGAACCGCATCACTCCCAAGGTGCAGCGCGCGAAGCTGGCCGTCGTGGCTGAGACGGCCCGCAAAGTCTGGGGCTAGATCGCCTCGCTGGCCCTTCATCGAGCCGAGTGCGTTCTCCTACGCACTGCCGCCCGACGGCGGCGATCTCCAGGGTCCACACCCTCCCTGGAGATGGCCCACCGGGCGCCATGGACGGGCTCTTCACGCAAGTGCGGAGTGGTGACTGCACGCCGCGCTGACCTCGCCCCGGCGCGGTCGAAGGGGATAGTGCAGCCATCCGAAGAGCCGCCGTTCGTGACTCGCGCGCCATCCAGGACATCGTGGGATCGCCACGCTCCCGGCGTCCTCCGCGCCACCTGATGTTCAGCGGACACCTCGCCCGGGGTCACGGCCGGTCAGAGCCGGGTCCGGCCCTCACAAATGTCTCGAGACGGCCTTGATGTAGACGTCCCTACGTCGTCGACCGGAACGTCGTATCGCTCGGGCAAGAGACCGCTGTCGGACTGCTAATCCGCTCGCTTCAGGAGAGGCATCACCAGGATGCTACGCACCCGACATCGGTCGAGGCCGGGCCGAGCAAGGCGTCCAGCACCGCCGCCTGGAGTCGGACCAGCCGCTCCTGGAGCCTGGGGGCTTCGGTCAGGATGCGCTCGGGCAGGCCGGGATCGAGCGCGGCCGCTTCGGCCCGCATCGACGGCTCGCTGAGCCAGCTGTCCACGAGCGGTGGGTCGGCCTCGACGTGGAACAGTAGGCCCCAGGCCGACGGCCCCCAGCGGAAAGCCTGGCAGTCAGTCAGCGCCGAGCCGGCCAGCGCGACGGCGCTCTGGGGCACCTCGAACACGTCGCCGTGCCAGTGCAGGACCGTCTCCTCGGGCGCGAAGCGCCCCACGATCGGGTCGGCGGCGGCGGCCGAGGCGCGCAGCACCGGCGCCCAGCCGATCTCTTTGCCGCGCGAGCTCGGCCGAACCTCCGCCCCCAGAGCGGCCGCCAGCAGCTGGCTGCCGAGACAGACGCCGACCAGCGGCACGCCGGCGCGGACGGCTGAGCCTATGGCGTCGATCTCCTGCCACAGGAAGGGGTAGCGCGCCGTCTCGTACACCCCCATGGGCCCGCCCATGACAAGCACTGCCCGAGCGGACCGCAGATCGGGCAGCCGGGCGCCCGCGAAGAGATCGACGTAACGCCAGGCGACGCGCCTGCGGTCCAGAAGCGGCGCGAACGCTCCCAGCCCCTCCCAGGGGACGTGCCGCAGCACAAGCAAGGGCAGCTGCGACGACCGCTCGGGGACCACTAGCGGTGCGGCACCAGCCGCGTGCCGTCGGACGAGACCACCAGCGCGTTGCCCTCGGCCTGTGGCTCGGAGAAGACGTCCGGATGCAGCAGACGGGCCAGCACCTCGGTCCCCTCGACCAGGCTTGGACCGGAGCGGCTGAACAGGCGGGTGTTGCCAGCATAGACGCGGCCTGACCGAGCCGCCAACAGCCCGGCCCAGCCGGGTTGCCCGGTCAGCAGCTCGAACTCGGCCGCAACCTGGTCCAGGCTCAGACTGCACGGTATCAGCACCAGCACTTCTGGCTGGTAGTCCACGATCTGTTGCCAGTCGAGCGGGCGCGAGTAGCCGCCTGGCTGGCCGAGCTCGTCGCGCCCGCCCGCGAGCTCGACCATCTCGGGCACCCAGTGGCCGGCCGAGTAGGGCGGGTCCAGCCACTCCATGCAGAACACGCGCGGGCGCGCCAACCCGGCTGTGCGGGCCCGCACCCGGTCGAGCCGCGCCCGCAGCTCGGCCGCGAGCTGGCGCCCGCGCTCGGGCACTCCGGCAGCGCGCGCGACGAGCTCCACGTCTTCGAGCAGCTGCTCCAGCGTGACCGGACTGTGCGACAGCACTGTCGGCGTGTAGCCGAGCGTGGCGCTCGCCAGGTCAACGTCCCGTCGCGACACGGCGCACACCTTGCACACGTCCTGCGTCAGGATGAGGTCGGGCCTGAGCGTGCGCAGGCGGTCAGCGTCGACGTGGTACAGGCTGGCCCCACGATGGCCCTCGCGGGCAGCCTGGTCGATCTCGCGGCTGGTCATGCCACGCGTGTCAATGGCGACGGTGTTGAGCACTGGCCGACCACTGACCAGCTCGGGCGGCCAGTCGGAATCTGCGGACACGCCGACCAGCGCATCGTCCAGACGGAGCCAATGCAGCAGGTCGGTGGCGGCCGGGTGCAGCGAGACGATGCGCACACCCCCAGTGTAGGCTCACGCGCCCCGGCGCGACGCGAGCAGGGCCCGGCACCACCAGGCGCAACAGGTGGCCGGCCGCGCTCGTGCCGGCCACTGTCACGGGCGTGAGGTACCTGTTGCCTTAAATGTCGCCCTCCCCGGACAGGCGTTTGACAGTGGCCTCGAAGGCCGCCAGGGTCCGGTCGAGGTCCGCCTCGGTGTGGACGTCCGACAACAGGCCGGTGAGGCCCGAGGAGTCCACCCCTTCAAGCAGCATGGAGCGGCGGTACCGTGGCTGGAGGGCGGCGGCCATGCGCTGGAGCCGCTCCGGTGCCAGGGCCCAGAGGCCGCCCGCCACCTCTTCCGCCGACGGTTGGTCGCGGCCCAGCAGGACCCAGAAGGTTGACGCCTCGCCAAACACCAGTCCGGGCACCCCCAGCCGGTACAACACGTCGCGCAGTCCCTGGCGCAGCTGTTCCGCCCGCTGCGCCGCCCGCTTCGTCGGCTCACCCGTCTTCACGAGCGTCAGTGCGGCGACGCCCGCCGCCGCCGACAGTGGGTTGCCATTGAAGGTGCCTGGGTGGGCGATGCGACCGAAGCGACGCCGCTGCGGGTCGCTCGAAAACGCCAACAGCTCGAAGATGTCGGCGCGACCAGCCACCGCGCCGCCCGGGAGCCCACCAGCCAGGATCTTGGCGTGGGTCGACAGGTCCGGCGTGACCCCGTAGTACTCCTGCGCTCCCCCCGGCGCCCAGCGGAAGCCGGTCACCACCTCGTCAAAGATCAGCAGCGCGCCCGCTTCGCGGGTGAGGTCGCGCAGCTGCTGGTGGAAGCCAGGCTTCACCGGGTGCAGACCGTGAAAACTGCCCGATGGCTCCAGGATGACGGCCGCGACGTCGCCCGCGGCCAGCGCCTGCCGCACCGCCTCGCCATCGTTGGCCGGCACCACGACCATGGTGGCGGCGATCTCCGGCGGGACGCCGAGCGACGTGGGAACGTCATAGGGCGCCGCTACGCCGAGGGTGGCGTAGTCGTGCCAGCCGTGGAAGTGTGACGTGAACTTCACGATCTTCTTCCGCCCGGTGAAGGCGCGGGCCAGGCGCATGGCCATCATGGTCGCCTCGGTGCCCGAGCTGACGAACTTCACCGTCTCCGCGCACGGGACCAGCTCCGTCACGAGCAGGGCCCACTCCAGCTCCAGGTCGTGGCAGGCGCCGAAGTGGGTACCTTTGGTCAGCTGCTCGGCGACCACGCCCACCACTTCCTCGCGACCGTGCCCGAGCAGCAGCGAACCGTGCCCCATCCAGTAATCGATGAGCTCGTGGCCGTCGGCGTCGTACTTCTTCGAGCCTTTGGCGTGCGTGATGTACAGGGGGAAGGGCGCCAGGTAGCGGGCGTCGTGGGTCACACCAGCTGGCAACAGGCGCAGCGCCCGCTCGTAGCGCCGGCGTGACTCGGGGAACGTGGCCTCGTAGGCTTCGTCAAGCGTCAGGCGGGATTGCGTCAGCGTCGCCATTGGTCCTCCGTGAACCCTGGTGGTTAGTGTAGAGCCCTTGCGCCGCGACGGCTTTCGCGGAACACTGTTCCGCATCGTCCTGCCGTCCCTCAGCAATACGGCGATATCGCTATTCAAGGACACCTCGCTCGGAGCTGCCATCGCCGTGCCCGGAGCTAACGTACGCGGGCATGGTGCTGAACACGAACACCTGGCGTGTGCTCGAATCATGGATGGCGATCGGAGCGCTCTACCTGGTGACCTGTTACAGCCTGGCTTTCGTCATGCGCCGCGTCGAATCGCGGTCATGAAGCAGCTGGCGGAAAGCCATGGGGTGACCATGCTGGTGGTAACCTACGAGATGCTGTTCGCCCGCGACGTAACGGACCGAGTCGTTTTCATGGACTCCGGCAAGATCGTGGAGGAAGGCGCGCCCGCGGCCATCTTCGGCAATCCCCGCACGGACCGCCTGCGCTCCTCCCTGAAGCGGTTCCAGGGAGCCATCCAGGACGAGCGGCCGCCTGTGTGACGGCCGTGGTGGCACGCCACATGCGTTGTATATCCTTGTTCGGCGTCGTTTGGCGCCTGGCGTCGGCTGAGTAGATCGCCCGCTATCTGTCCGCGGGAGCGCCTGGGCGGGACGCTGCTAGGCGAATCCGATCTGCGCGGCCGACGTGCTAGCCACGTGGGCGCGAGCGCAAGGAGATGGAGACACATGACACACACGTCGTCTACAGGACCGCAGAGGCCGGATGCATCGGCAGGACCGCAGAGGCCGGATGCATCGGCCGCTGGTCGCGGTGCGGGCAGTGCGCCGAGCCAGGGAGTCGGCGGCCAGGCGCAGGACAAGGTGGAGCAGCTGGTCGACCAGGCGCAGGAGATGGCGGGGCAGGTCACCGGCCAGGCCAAGCAGCAGGCCACCTCCCAGGTGGAGAGTCAGAAGGAGCGGGCGGTCGACAGCCTGGTGACCGTGACGCAGGCCCTGCGGCAGACCAGCCAGCACCTACATGAGCAGCAGCAAGGGCCGGTTGCCGGGTACGTGGATCAGGTTGCCGAGCGGGCCGAGCACCTGACGAACTACCTACGCGCGCGGGACCTGTCGCAAATTATGAGCGACACGGAGGACCTGGCGCGCCGCCAGCCCGGGCTGTTCGTCGCCAGCGCACTGGCGCTGGGATTCGCCGGGGCTCGTTTCCTGATGGCCTCGGGTCAGCGCGAGAGGCAGGTCCGGCGGGCGCTGCCCAGTCCAGGCATGACAGCTGGGCACTACCAGGGGTACGGAACGCGGCCGCCCGCGCCTTCCAGCGCCCAGACGACCGCGGGGCAACCCGTCGTGCCAGCCACGGTTGGTGGTCTTGGCGGCACGGGAACATCGAGTGGACTGGGCACGGCGAAGGGTGGTGTCGGCGCGGACCGACCGTCGAGCATGCCGCCGACGCCGGGCAGCTCTGGTGCGGCGACCACCGCACCGGCAGACCGGATGCCGCGGCCAGCCCCGTGAGCCGGGAACCTGTCACGCAGGCGCACAAAGACGACAGGTCGCTGGCCGAGCTGTTCGGCGACCTCGCCCGGGACACGGGCACGCTGGTGCGCCAGGAGGTCGAGCTCGCCACGGCCGAGATGACGCACAAGGCCACGCGGCTCGGGCGCGACATCGGCTTCCTCGCGGTGGGCGGCCTGGTTGCCTACGCTGGCTTTCTGGCCATCCTGGCCGCCCTGGTCATCGCTCTGGCGGCGGGGGGTCTGCCCTGGTGGTTAGCGGCCCTGCTCGTTGGAGCGGTCGTCGCCGTCGTCGGGGCTGTCCTGATCCAGCGGGGGCTCAACGAGCTCAAGCGCACGGACCTCACGCCGCGGCAGACGGTGGAGACGCTCAAGGAGGATACGCAGTGGGCCAAAGACCAGATCAGCTAGGGGACGCGGAGTCCCGCTTCGTGCGTCGCGGTGATTCCATTGAGGCGGACGAGGTGGTGGAGACGGCGGCAGCGCGTGAGGAGATCGAGCAGACGCGCGCCGACATGAGCAGCACGCTCGACGCCATCCAGGAGAAGCTCGATCCCGAGGTGCTCTCCGAGCAGGCCAAGGACACCACCCGGGAGGTGGCCGACCACGCTATTCGCGAGGCGAAGGTGGCGGCCCAGGAGGTGGCGGACCACGCCATTGAGCAGGGCAAAGAGGCGGTCCGGGAGATAACTGACCAGGCCGTCCAGCAGGCCAAAGAGACCGTCCGGGAGATGACCGACCAGGCCAAAATGGCGCTGCGCGAGGCGACGATTGGAAAGGTGGAGACCATGGCAAAAAATGCGACAGAGACGACCGGGGGCTTGAGCCACACCGTGGTCGAGACGATCAAGGCGCACCCGGTGCCGGCCGCGGTGGCGGGCCTGAGCCTCGGCTGGCTGTTCCTGAACCGCTCGAGCGGTGCCGGCCAGCCGGGTTACCAGGGAGCCGCGGCATACCGCGCTCCGGCGTACGGGCAGTATGGGCCCAGCCAGCGTGGCGGGCGCAGCGGCACCGCTGACCAGATTCAGGCCACCGTTGGCCAGGTGACCGACCGCGCCCAGCAGACGACCGGACAAGCCTTCGACACGGCCGGGCAGGTGGCTGGTCAGGTGCAGGACACGGCCGGGCAGGTGGCTGGCCAGGTGCAAGAGACGGCCGGGCACATGGTTGGTCAGGTGCAGGACACGGCCGGGCAGGTTGTCGACCAGGCGCAGGAGCAGGTGTCCCGTGCGCAAGGCTTCCTGCAGGAGCAGCTGGACGAGAACCCGCTGGTCGTCGGTGCTGTGGCCATCGCGCTGGGTGGCGTGCTGGCGGCCGCGATGCACCCGACGCGTCGCGAGGACCAGCTGTTGGGCGAGACCCGTGACCGGCTGCTGGGCAGCGCCCAGGAGCTCACCCAGGACACGATGCAGAAGGTCGGGCGGGTGATGGACGAGGCCCAGACCACCGCGAAGCAGGAGGCCCAGAAACAGGAGCTGCTGCCGCAAAGGTAGACCCGTACGCCGTAGCGGCGGTGCCGCGGGAGACGCGGGCGAACTAACGAACAACGGCCGCGTTCTCGCCGCGCCGCGGGCGCGACCTATCACTGGCCTGAGCAGGCCACTGGCTGCTGGTCGTCTGTAGCGCCGGACGTCTGCGCCGTGCGCAGGCACAGTGTGCCGCTTTCAGCGGCCCTCGCGGACGAGTCGACAGGTTGTATTGAGCTGCTCCGCGCTGAGTGTCCAGACGCCCTCGCGCAGGCCCCGCTTCTTGCTTGGGCCACCGCCGATCGGTCGCAGAACCCAGCGGCGCCCGGTCGCGCGCACCACCTCGAGCTGCATGCCGCGTTCGTGCTTGGAGACTTGCTCCCACACCTGACCGACCCGCACCTCCGGCATGGATTACCTTAGTTCAGTATGCGCGCCGTACAGGTAGCCGCGCCTGGCGAACTCGTCAGCGTGGCCGCTGTGTCGTCGTCGGGACCGTTGCTGCGGGTATTGCCCGCGCCCCGGTGGCGTGCTTCACTTCCGGCTTGCGCGCCGTCGGGCGCGAGCTGAGGCTGGAGGGTTGAGCAAGCCATGAAGCATCGCGCCGTCGTGGCAGTAGGTGGGAACGCCCTCATCCTCGAAGGCCAGCAGGGCACGATTGCCGAGCAGTTCGACAACGCTCGCGCGGCCGCGCGGGAGATCGGCGCCCTGGCCGCGGCCGGCTGGGGGCTCGTCGTGAGCCACGGCAACGGCCCGCAGGTCGGTTTCATTCTGCTGCGCTCAGAGATGGTCCATGGTGGCCCGTTCGTGCCGACGCTGTCGCTGGTCATGGCCGGGGCCGATTCGCAGGGCGGCGTCGGCTACATCGTCGCCAACTCCCTTGGGAACGAGCTGGCTCGGCGGGGGCTCGTGGATCGCGTGGCCTGCATGCTCACCCAGACGGTGGTCGATCCCACCGACCCCGCTTTCTCGCGGCCGAGCAAGCCTATCGGCGGTGCGTTCACCCTGGAGCAGGCCGAGCTCCACCGTGCGCGTGATGGCTGGACGATGGTGGAGGACGCCGGCCGGGGTTACCGCCGCGTGGTGGCATCACCGCGGCCGGTGCGCATTGTGGAGATCGCCGCGATTCGGGCGTTGGTCAACGCCGGGCTCGTGGTCGTCGCCGCGGGTGGCGGGGGCATTCCCGTCGTCGAGGAAGCGCCGGGCGTGTACCGGGGGGTGGAGGCGGTTATCGACAAGGACCTGGCTTCAGGGCTGCTCGCCTCGAGCCTGGGCGTGCCTGTCCTGGTGATCTCCACGGGCGTGGAGCGCGTGGCCGTGCGCTTCCGTCAGCCTGACCAGCGGTTCCTCGAACGGGTGACTATCGCCGAGATGCGTCGCCACCTGGCGGCCGGCGAGTTCCCCGAAGGCAGCATGGGGCCGAAGGTCCGCGCCGCCATCGAGTTCATCGAACGCGGCGGGCAGGAAGTCGTCATCACGTCCCTCGGCTGTCTGGAGGCAGCCGTAGCCGGTCGCACCGGCACCCACGTCGTGCCAGACTGAAGGAGAGCGCTATGCCCGCTGTGACGGTCCCCAGCGTAGAGGCCGCACGGGCATGAGCCTGGCAGCTATCGATTTCGGGGTGACGATTCGGCCCACGCCGCAGGGGGGCAGTGTGCCCGACATGCTGCGCGCCAACGAGCGGCTCTTGCGGGCTGCCGAGGAGCATGATCTTTCCTGCTGGGTCATCGACCACTTCCAGTTCGACGCCCAGCCCATCCTGGAGTGTTTCGCCTTCCTGACCTTTCTGGCCGGCCAGCACCCAGGACCGCGGTGGGGTACGCTGGTGCTCGGGCAGGGGTACCGCAACCCGGCCTTGACGGCCAAGATGGCCGCGACGCTCCATTTTCTCACCGGTGGGCGGTTCGTCCTGGGCATCGGCGCGGGCGATGCGGAGGGCGAGCACCGCGCCTACGGCTATCCGTTCCCGGCCGGTCGTTCACGCGTCGAGCAGCTCGATGAGGCGGCGGCGATCATGCGGGCGCTCTGGCGGGGCGGCCCAGCGACCTTCCATGGTGCGCACTACCGTATCGACGCGGCGTACTGCCTGCCGCGGCCCGAACCACCGCCGGTTCTGATGATCGGCGGCGGGGGCGAGCGCCGGACGCTCCCCGTCGTGGCGCGGCACGCCGACTGGTGGAACTGTGACTACTACGCCCCCGCCGCGTACGCGCGCAAGCTGGCGATCCTCCACGACCACTGCCGCGCTCTGGGGCGCGACCCCGCTGCCATCGTGCCGACCTGCTACATGGGCATCACCGTCTCGTACGATGCGACGCGGCTGGTGCGGCGGAGGTCCATGGGCCACCGGGGAGAGGTCCATGTGATGAGCGGCAACCCCGACGAGGTGGTGGCGCAGATCGAAGCGTTCGCCGCCGTCGGCGTGCGGCACATGCAGCTGAACTTTCTCGATTTCCCCCGCACGGAGAGCCTCGACCTCTTCCTGTCCGAGGTGCTGCCCCGGTTCAGCCGTGCGGGAACGTAGCAGGCGGTGACGAAGACGACGCGCGGACGCCTTGAAGGTGGTCTTCGGGAGGGGGTGGTGAAAGGGTTCGAGTCAGAGGGCGCGGCGACCGTAGCGATCCCAGCTGACCAGGGCATCCGCCGTCCTGCGACCCAGCGGCACCTCGACGGGCGCCCTCCCAGCCGCGAGCTCGCGGCTGATCCGAAGCGCCTCGGGGTCGGCCGGGTAGCCGAGCGCTATCGCGGTGTGCAGCCATCGCTCTTCCGGCACGCCGAGCAGCGCCTTGGCTCGGCGGGCGTTCTCGTCGGGGTGCAGCGAGCCTATGCACGAGCCGACCCCGTGAGCCCAGGCGGCCAGCATCACGCTCTGCGCTAGCCGGCCCTCGTCGAAGCGGCGGCCAGCGTCTTCCATGACCAGCACCACGGCCGCGGCCGCGCCGGCCAGGTGGCCCGCATAGGGCCCACAGGTCGCCAGCTCGGCGAGCGTTGCGCGGTCGCGCATGGCGACCAGCTCCCAGGGCTGCGTGTTCTTGGCCGAGCCGGTCCAGCGCGCCACTTCGAGCACGTCGATCAGGACGGCGTCGGCGACCGGGCGGTCGGCGTAGCGGCGCACCGCCCGCAGGCTGCGCAGGAACACGGCGTATGATGGAGATGGAGACTGCATGCTTGGCGATTGTGCCAGTCTCTTCAGCTGCCTCGGCCGACGGAGGTGGTGGGACGCTGGTTCTGAGCTGCGAGCGCATCGCCCCTGGTCTGGCAAAAGCTGGGCACTGGCAGCGGGGCGCCACCGAGGCCCCGCGACTCGATAGCCACGATTCCCGGCACGCAGCAGTCGAGCGCTCGGTACACGTCGATTGGGGACGGCTCCCCGTTGAGGAGCGCCCTGGCGAAGGCCGTCAACATCCAGTAATCGGCGCCGAAGTGGCCGGAGGTACGCGCTACCTCCGGTGCCGCGAAACGATCGGGGATGTACGCAGGCGCGAGCTCCCGCAGCGGATGCCACTGCGCGATGACCTCGCCGGCGTCGGCGCGGCACCGGGACGGCTCGTGCGCATCGCCCAGCCACACCTTGGCTTCGTCGCCCAGGCCGCGCCAGCTCTCGTAGGCGCCGGTCTCCCCCTGGACCGCGTAGTAGGCCATGTTGTGCGGTCGCGGCGAAACGGTATCGAGCCGAACCTTGAACAGAGACCCGGCGACTGAGCGCATCAGCATCACGGTGCCACCGATGCCACCTTCCGCTTCGAGGCACGAGACTGTCAGGATGCGGTCGCCTGTGATGTACAGGAGCGGCATGAGACTGTGCGTGCAGTAGAGACCGCCGCGGCGGTCGCGCAGGCCGCGCCAAGTTGGGGTCCCGTCGCTGTTCAGGGCCAGGTCACGGCAGTCGTGGAGATACTCGCCCTCAGCGAAGCGGATCCGACCGAACCGCCCGTCGTCAGCCAGCCGCTTGATCAGCTCGACGTCGTTGATGAAGCGGTAGTTCTCGGCCAGCATGTAGAAGCCACGAGTGCGCTCCACGGCCGACGCGAGCTGCTCTCCTTCGGCGAGACTGTTCACCGGCGTCACTTCGGACAGGACAGGCTTGGACAAGGGAAGCGCGATCCGCCAGAACAGACTGAGCTCACTGCAGCCGTCGATCCTCGCCGCGTCCTCTACTTCAGCCGGCAACATCTCGTAAAACTTCATTATGATCAGCATGTACCAGGCGTTCACTAGTACCGGCAGAATCAATGACCAGACGGAGTTGATAAGCGCCAGAGATTTCACTATCAGATAGAACGGTACAAGTCCACCGCTAAAAAGCATGGTGAATAGAATGGCGATAATGAAGAAGTTACGACCCGGTACGTCCTTCTTGGAAAGACCGTAGGCCAGTCCCGACGTCACAATCAAGCTGAGCAAAGTTCCGACAACGGTAATGAAAAGGGTCACCTTCAGAGATTGGTAGATCCGCGAGGACGCGCCGAGGAGAACGATGTACGAGTTCAAGCTCCAGTGCGCAGGATTGAGAGTCACCCCAACGGCGCGGTACTGATTGGCCTCGGTCAACGAGCCGATGGTCAGGTAGACGAAAGGGCCGAGCGTCAGCACGGCGAGCAGCGCGAGAAGGAGATAGTTCGCGGCGTCGAAAGCACGCGACGCGAGACTCGTCTGGGGCCGTACCCCCCGTGCCGACGATGCCACGCCAGTTCCTCCGCGAGACATACGCTACCAGAGCCCCTGGCCGACGATTCTCCGAGACACGCTGTTGGCGGCCAAGATCAGGACCAGGCCGATCAAGCCCTTGAAGAGACCAACAGCGGTGGCGAGACTGAACTGTTGTTGGAAGAACCCCGAGCGATAGACCCACGTGTCGATGACGTCGCCTACCTCGTACAGACCAGCGTCGTTGCCGAGCAGGATCAGGAATCTGTTGGAAGTTGGTACTCATGATGACGCCGATCTGTAGAACCAGCATAATGACGATGACGTGGGCGATACTCGGCAGCGTGACGTGGCGGACTCTCTGCCATCGATTTGCACCGTCGACGATCGCCGCCTCGTAGAGCTCGGGGTTGACGTTGGCGATCGCCGCCAGGAAAATGATGGCCGTAAAGCCGATCTCTTTCCATAACGCGGTGCCGACGACGAGCGGCAAGAAGGCCGTCGGAGAGCCGAGAATCGCCACGGGGGCGAGATCGAGGCGCGCCAGGGCAGCAGTGGCCAGGCCGACGTTGACGGAGAAGAGATAGATGAGCATTCCGCCGACCACCACCCACGACACGAAATGCGGCAAATAGCTGACCGTTTGGATCACCTTCTTGTAGGCTTGGCTCCTGACTTCGTTCAACAGGATCGCCAGGACAATCGGCGCAGGCAAAACGAAGATGAGATTCAAGAAGCCGATCAGAAGCGTGTTGCGCGAGCCGCTCACGGACGAGGAGATCGCCGCCCTACCGGTCTACGAGTGGGAGATCGCGGCGATCGGCCACGAGGCGCCGCCCTTCACCTACCGGGTCACCGAGGCGAGCATCGCCGACTACTGCCGGGCGGTGCGCAACGACAACCCGCTCTACCTGGACGTGGCCGCGGCGCGGCGCGGGCCGTTCGGCGGGATCGTCGCACCGCCCACCTACGCCTTCAAGTGCGCGCCACTGCGTCGCAACGAGGTGATGCACGCCCGTGGCTTCGCCTCTCCCGAGGAGAAGGGCCTCCGGGCCACGCCGTACGCCAAGGCCGAGCTGTTCTGGTACCGGCCGATTCGGCCGGGCCATGAGATCACCTCGGTGGTGCGCCTCGAAGACAAGTACGAGCGCCGCGGCAACCAGTTCATCACCTGGCGTACACGGGCAGTGGACGGCGCGGGCCAGCCGGTGGCCGACTACACCTACACCATCATCTGGCGGCAGGCCGCGCGCGACCCGAGCGCCGCGCCAGCCCAGGTGGGACCGACAGCAGCTGAGCCGCCACCGGCGCCGGCCGATCCGGGTGACGCTCTGCCGACGATCAACAAGGTCGAGTCACAGGCGGCGATCGACCAGTACGCCGAGCTGACACGGGTGCGCCCGAGACGCGGGCAGAGCCTGCACAGCGACGAGGGCTTCGCCAAACGCACGATCTTCGCCGGGACAGTCAACATGGGAGTGGCGACGGCCGCCTACTGCTCCGAGGTGCTTGAGCACGCCTTCGGCCCGGCCACGCTGCTCCGTCCAGGGGCGCGGCTCGAGTTCAAGGGTACCCGGCCAATCCGCGCCGGAGACGCCATCACGGTCGGTGGGCGGGTGGTCGCGCGCTCAGACCGGCAGGCGCAGTGTGAGCTCCGGGTCCACAACCAGGACGGGCAACTGTGCGGCATCGGCACGGCCACCGCCATTCTGGCGTCCGGCGGCTGAGCGCTCGCCGGGTGGCCGCGCAGTCCGCGGTGCGCGGGCGTCAGACGACCTTGCCCGCGCGCAGGTGGGCTATCTCGTCGGGGGCGTAGCCGAGCTCGGCCAGGATCTCGTCGGTGTGCTGGCCCAGGGTGGGCGCGGCTCGGGTGACAGCGCCAGGGGTCTCCGACAGCTTGACCGGCACCCCGAGCGTCTTCATGCGGCCGATGATCGGATGCTCGACCTCGACGACCATGTCGCGCGCTCGCACGTGGGGGTCGTCGTCGAGCACCTCGGGGACCGTCTTGATAGGACCCGTTGGCACCCCGGCTGCCTGTAAGGCGTCGATCCACTCGTGCGCGGGCCGCCGCGCGAAGGCGGTCTGGATCAGCTCCGCCAGCTCGGCGCGGTGCTCGTTGCGTGCGTGGGCCGTGGCGAAGCGCGGGTCGTCGATCAGCTCGGGCGCGCCCAGCGTGCGGCAGGTGGCGCCCCACAGGCGCGCCGACGGCCCGATGTTGATCCAGCGCCCGTCGCCGCACTTGAAAGCGCGGTAGGCGCCGTGGCCGCTGCCCTGGGGGCCCGGGACCTCGCCGGTGCCCCACCACTCGGCGGCCCGCCAGGTCAGCCAGGAGATGGGCGTGTCGAGCAGGGTGGCCTCCACGTGCTGGCCCCGGCCGGTGTGCTGGCGGCTGAAGAGCGCCGAGACGATACCCAGGGCGCCGTACATGCCGGCGCCCATGTCGCACACGGGGGTGCCGACCTTGACCGGCTCGCCGCCGTCGGGCTCGCCAGTGATGCTCATCAGCCCGCTCATGCCCTGGGCGATCAGGTCGAAGCCGGCCAGGTCGGCGTAGGGGCTGCCCTCGCCGAAGCCCGAGATCGAGCAGTACACCAGGCCCGGGTTCAGAGCGCGTAGCCCGGCGTAGTCGCAGCCCAGGCGCGCCATGACGCCAGGTCGGAAGTTCTGGACCACCACGTCCGCCGTGCGCACCAAACGCTGGAAGACCTGGCGCCCCTGCGGCTGTTTGAGGTCCACGGTGAGGCTGCGCTTGTTGCGGTTGACGATCAGGAAGTGGCCGCTCTCGCCCTTGTAGGCCGGGTCGTGGCTGCCGTCGCGCGCGGCGCCGTCCGGGTTCTCGATCTTGATGACGTCGGCGCCCAGGTCCGCCAACAGCAGCGAGCAGAAGGGGCCCGCCAGGGCGATGGTGCAGTCCAGGACGCGTACGCCGGTCAGCGGACCGGGCATGTGACAGTCAGTCCGCGAGCCACAGAACCTCCTCGCGCCAGTTGTTCGACAGCCACATGGGCGCGGCGCCGTGCAGACGGCTCGTCAGGACGTAGTTCCACGGTTGCAGCCACAGAAACCCCCACCAGGCGGCGTCGTACATCAGCGTCTGGCAGCGCTGGTACGTCTGCTGCCGCTTGGCGGGATCGTAGCTGCCGCGGCCGTCGTTCAGGCAGCTCCCGATGGCCGGCTCGTCTGCCCGGACGTAGGCCGCCGGCCCGTCGGGTGCCCAGGCCAGGGTAAACAGCGGGTCCGGGTCGGGCGACGTGCCGGTCCGCTGGGTGGCCATGTCGAAGTCGTTCTGCTGGCGGACCTTGACGCCCCAGGCCACCCGCTCCAGCGCCTCGATCGCCAGCTTGATGCCGATCTTGTCGAGCATCTGCTGAAGGATCTGCCCCTGCTGCTGGTCGGCCTCGCGGGCGATCACCGTCAGGCGCACTGGCAGCCCGCTCGCCACGCCCGCGGCGGCCATGAGGCTCTTGGCCTTGTCCAGGTCGAAGGTGTAGGCCGGGACCGACTCGTCGTAGCCGAGCGTGCCGGGCGTCAGGTCGTACTTTTGCGGGATGCCGTTGCCACCGCCCAACGCCTTGGCGATGGCGTCGCGGTCGATGGCGTACTGGACGGCCTGGCGGAGCTTCTGGTTGTCCTTGAAGACTCCTTGCCTGCCATTGAAGAAGAAGCGGTAGCGGTTGCCGTTGCCGGGGTCCTCGATGTACACCAGGTTGCGGTCGGCTTTGACGGTCGGGATGTCGCGGCCGCGGACCAGCTCGGTGATGTCGGCCGAGCCGGAGCGCATCTCGGTCAGCCGGACCGAGTCGTCGGGCACGAAGCGGTAGACGATGCGGTCGAGGTAGGGCAGGCCCTGGCCGTCGGGCGCCTTCTCCCAGTACCTGGGGTTGCGGGTGAGCGCGAGCTGGGCGCCGTTCTGCCATGCCTCGAACATGAAGGGCCCGGTGCCGACGGCCTGGGCGCGGATGCCGTCCTCGCCGAGCTTGTCGTAGGCGGCCCTCGAGGTGATGCCGGTGGTCTCGGTGGCGTCCGAGACGGCCGCCAGCAGGGAGCCGAAAGCGCTGGTCAGGTTGATCTTGACGGTGTAGTCGTCGACGACCTCGGCGGGCTTGTCGGTGGCCACGCCGCCGAGGTTGTCGCGGGCGAGCGACTTCGGATTCTTCATCCAGCTCTCGACGTTCCAGCGGACTGCCTCGGCATTGAGGTCCGAGCCGTCGTGGAAGGTGACACCGCGGCGGAGCTTGAAGACGGCGCTGGTGTCACCGAGCTCCCACGACTCGGCCAGACCCGGCTGTGGGCCCCAGCGGCCGTCGGAGCCCTTGCGCCAGCGGACGAGCCAGTCGAAGCAGCGGTCGGCCGTCGGGCCGGTCGTCACGGTCGGCCACATGGTGACGAAGTCGTTCTGGACGACGGCGCGCAGGGTGCCGCCGCGGCGGGGCGCTGCGGCGGGCTGCTCTGACGCCGGTGGGCTGGCGGTGGTAGCCTGCCGGGCGGCGGGCGGGGCTGCCGGGGCGGCGGCGCGGGCGGCCGCCAGAAAGCCGAGCGGTCCGCTCGCGGCTATGAGCCTGAGGAGATGGCGCCGTCGCAGCTGTCTCGGAGTCATGGTCCCTTTAACTGCCCCTAAGCAGGTGGTCTGAAGTCTTGCTTGTTTCTCGTCATCTGAGCTCCACCTGCTTAGGGCCTTGCCTTTGTTCGCGCTACGCGCTTAGGGGCCATGGTACGCGTAAGGCTGTTCCGGTCTACCCTGTGGTCAGGGGACGCTGGGTGATGGCCAGGGCAGAAGGCTCAGGGAGCCGGCCGGCGGTAGAGCCGCTGGTCAGTGAATCGCGCGGGCGCTGCCGATGAGTCGCTACGTCGTGCGGCGGCTGTTGAGCATGCTGCCGGTCCTGCTGATCGTGTCGGTGATCGCCTTCGCTCTGCTCTACGTGCTGCCGGGCGACCCGGCGGTCGCCATGCTGGGCGAGAACGCCGGCAATCAGCAGACCTACCTGGCGCTGCGCGGCGAGCTGGGATTGGACCAGCCGCTCTACGTCCAGTACCTGAGCTGGTTGTCCAGGGTGCTGCACGGCGACCTCGGCCGCTCGATCCGCACCAACGAGGTGGTCGGCGCGATGCTGCTGCAGCGCGTGCCGATCAGCCTCTACCTGGGCAGCGCCGGCCTGCTGGTGGGCCTGGTCCTCGGATTGTCGGTAGCAGTCGCCTCGGCGCTGCGGCCGGGCAGTCGCATCGACGCGCTGGGGACGGTGCTGGCGATGGGTGGCGTTGCGGTGCCCAGCTTCTGGCAGGCGCTGCTGTTCATGTACGTGTTCGCCGTGCTGGTGCGCTGGCTGCCGCCGAGCGGCTTCACCTCGCCCGCCCAGGACCCGCTGCTGAGTCTGAAGATGCTGGCCATGCCCGCCGTGGTGCTCGGGACGCACTCGGCGGCGGTCATCATGCGCCAGGGGCGCTCGGCTCTGTTGGACGTGCTGCAGCAGGACTACGTGACCACTGCCCGCTCCAAGGGATTGGCCGACCAGGTGGTCGTTGTGCGCCACGCGCTGAAGAACGCGCTGATCCCGGTCGTCACAGTGATCGGGCTGCAGGTGGGCAGCCTCGTCTCGGGCGCGGCGATCACGGAGACTGTCTTCGCCATACCCGGGGTTGGGCGCGCGGCGGTGGACGCCATCTTCAACCGCGACTACCCGGTGCTCCAGGGGGCGGTGGTGATCCTGACCCTGGCGGTGCTGCTCGCCAACCTGCTGACCGACCTCGCCTACGCCTACCTCGACCCGCGGATCCGGTACCGCTGATGGCGCCCATGCCAGCGCGGGACGCGGCACCGGCGGCCAGAGGGGTGGCCACGGAGGTGGCGCCGCTCGCCCAAAAAAACCCGCCACGCGCGCGGGTGCCGCGGACCGGGCGGCGGCCCCTGTTGCGCCGCCTGCTCGACGTGCGCCTGGTCGGCACCGGGCTGGCGATCTCGGCGCTGGTCCTGGTGTGCGCGCTGGCCGCGCCGCTGCTGGCGCCCTACGATCCCAACGAGCAGGACTACCTGGCGCTGACGGACCCGCCCTCGGCCGCCCACGTGCTGGGGACTGACGATCTCGGCCGGGACGTGCTGTCGCGGATCGTCTACGGCTCGCGCGTGTCGCTCGAGGTGGGGCTGATCGCGGTCGGCATCGCTGTTGTGGTGGGAGTGACGCTCGGGCTGGCGGCCGGGTATACCGGCGGGGCGGCCGACGACGTCATCATGCGGGGCGTCGACGCGGTCCAGGCGTTCCCGAACCTCATCCTGGCGTTGGCTATCACCGCGGCCCTCGGGCCGAGCATTGGCAACGCCATGATCGCCATCGGCTTCGTCGCCGCGCCGGGTATCGCCCGCCTGGCTCGCGGCCAGACGCTTTCGGTCCGCGAGCGCGAGTTCGTCGCGGCCGCCCGCGTGTGCGGCGCCACGCCGCTGGGCATCGTGGTGCGGCACATCTGGCCCAACGTCACCGCGCCCATCATTGTCCAGGCGACGCTGCTGATGGGGACAGCGATCGTCACCGAGGCATCGCTGTCGTTCCTCGGCGTCGGCGTTCAGCCGCCCACTCCAAGCTGGGGCGCCATGCTGCGGACCGGCTCGCAGTACCTGGAAGTGGCGCCGTGGATGAGCGTCGTGCCGGGCATGGCGATATTCCTGACGGTGCTGGGCTTCAACTTCGTGGGCGACGGGCTGCGCCAGGCGCAGGACCCGCGCGCCTAAGCAGGTGGGCTGAAGTCTTGCTTGCTTCTGATCATCTGAGCTCCACCTGCTTAGGCGGCTCCCTTTGTTCGCGCTACGCGCTCAGATGTCGGCGCCCTCGCCGATGGGCGGCAGCGCCGTCTGCTCGTAGCCGCTCGGCGCCCCGCAGCGTGGGCACGCGGCGGGCGGCGCCTGGCCGCGCACGTGGTCCCCGCACACCTGGCACACCCACGTCAGAGCGATCTGGCGCACCAGGTCGGCCCGACTCACGATGCCCACGAGCTTCTGGCCGCGCAGCACCGGCACGCGCTTGATCTTGCGGTCCACCAGCAGGAAGCGCACCTCGTCCACGCTGGTGTCCTCCATCACACTGATCACGTCCCGCGTCATCAGCTCGCCCACCGTGCGCGCCTCGGGCCTGGCAATCAGGTCGTACTCGCTGACCACCCCGACAATGTGGCCGTCGCCATCGCAGATCGGCACGCCGCTGATGCGGCGGCGGTCCAACAGCTGGGCCACCTCACGCACCGGCGTGTCTTCGCAGGCGCTCACGACCTCGCGCGTCATAATGTCGCGCACCTTCATGGCTCGCCCCCCTCTCCGCAGCGTTGCGGGTGGACCCGGACAGGGTAGCACTCGGGCGCCTGGCGCGCGCCAAGCATGGCCTTCGGCGGCCGGAAAAGGCTATCGTGTAGTGTGCGAGGGGCAGGATGGACGTAGCAATCGGCATTGGCGGGGCGGCGGGCCAGGGCATCGCCACTCCAGGAGACATACTGGCTCGGATCTTCGTGCGCCGCGGCCTTCACCTCAACGCGTACAACGCGTACCAGTCCATCGTTCGTGGGGGCCACATCTTTCTGACCCTCAGGGCGAGTGACCGTCCGGTGGCCAGTATGGGCGACGTGCTCGACATGCTGATCGCCCTCAACCAGGACACGATGGATCGGCACCTGAAGCTGATGGGCGCTGGCTCGGCGGTCCTGTTCAACAGCGACAAGATCCAGCCGGGGCCGACCGCGCCCGGCGTTCAGCTGTGCGCCTTCTCGGTCAAGGAGCTGGCGCCCGGGGTGCGCGGCGACCTGGTCCAGAATACGATCGGGCTGGCAGCCGCCTTGAACCTTCTGGGCGTCGATTTCGGCACGCTGGAAGCCATCCTCACGCTCCAGTTCCAGCGCAAGGGCCAGGCAGCCGTCGACGAGAACGTCAGCGTGGCGCGCGCCGGCTACGAGTACGCGGGCGCCCATTTCCGCGCCTTCGACGTCACCCTGCCCGACACCGGCAGGCCGCTGGCCTTCATCGACGGCAATACGGCGCTCGCGATGGGCGGGGCAGCCGCCGGCGTGCGCTTCTATTGCGCCTACCCGATGAGCCCGTCGACCGGGGTTCTCCACTGGATGGCTCGCCATGCGCGCCAGCTCGGCATCATGGTGCGGCAGGTGGAGGACGAGCTGGGTGTGATCAACATGGCGATCGGCGCCGCCCACACCGGCTGTCGGGTCATGTGCGCCACCTCGGGCGGGGGGTTCGCCCTCATGACGGAGGCGTTGGGCGCCGCCGCCATGATGGAGATCCCGCTCGTGTGCATCAACGTCCAGCGGGCCGGCCCGGCCACCGGTGTTCCGACCAAGACCGAGCAGGGCGATCTCTGGCAGGCGCTGGGCGCCGGCCAGGGCGACTATCCGCGGGTGATCGTCGCGCCCACGACGATTGCCGACTGCTTCAAGACCGTGCCGCTGCTGTTCAACGTGGTCGACAAGCTGCAGTGCCCGGGCATCGTCCTGTCTGACCTGCTCATCTCCGAAGGCCGGTCCAGCGTGGATCCGGCCGAGCTGGACTTCAACGTCCCCATCGATCGCGGCGATACCCTGGGAGTGAACGGGCGCATGGCGGCGCCCGCCAGCGCGTACAAGCGCTACGACCTCACCGAGAGCGGCATCTCGCCGCGCGTCGTTCCGGGCACGCCCGGCTACGTGCACGTCGTCGCTACTGACGAGCACGACGACGAGGGTGGCCTCATCAGCGACGAGTACACCAATCCAGCGAAGCGGCGGGCGATGCACGAGAAGCGCATGCGCAAGATGGAGGGTGTGCTACCCCTGATCGACCCACCCCGCCTCTTCGGCGAGCCGACAGCCGCCGTCACGCTCGTCGGCTGGGGATCAACACAGGGAGTCATTCGCGAAGCCATCGGGAAGCTCGCCGCCGCGGGCATCAGCGCCAACAATCTACAGATCAAGTGGCTGGTGCCATTGCACGCTGTGGCCATTATGGAGATCCTTGCGGGCAGCCAGAAGGTGATCATCGTCGAGAACAACTACAGCGGCCAGTTCGCGCGCTATCTCCGCTCCGAAACTGGTTTTGTCGCCGACGGCCATGTCCGCAAGTACGATGGCGAGCCGTTCATGCCGCACCACATAGTGGACGGCGTGAAGAAGATTACCGCGGGAACAACGACGTCGTACGTTCCGGTTCACGAGATCCTAGTCTGAGGGCAGCATCAGCATGATTGTGCAGATCGAAGACAGACCCGCATTGACTATCAAAGATTTCAAAGGCCATGCCGATCCAGACTGGTGTCCGGGCTGCGGGGACTTTGGCGTCCTTCACGCGCTGAAACAAGCCGTGGCCGAGCTTGGGCTGTACCCGCACGAGGTGCTGACCATTAGCGGCATTGGCTGTTCGTCCAATCTTCCTGGTTACATCAACACCTATGGTATGCACACCCTGCACGGCCGCGCCCTGCCGGTGGCGACGGGAGCGCAGCTGGGCAACCACAGTCTCAAAGTCGTGGTGACGGGTGGCGATGGCGACGGCTACGGAATCGGCGGCAATCACCTGATGCATACCATGCGCCGCAACGTCGACCTGACGTACATCGTGATGGACAACCAGATTTACGGTTTGACGACCGGCCAGCTGTCGCCGACGAGCCTGAAGGGCATGAAGACCAAGAGCACACCCTTCGGCAGCGTCGAGAACTCCATCAACCCGATACCGCTGGCGATCGCTGGCGGCGCGACCTACGTCGCCCGGGGCTACACCGGCCAGGTGAAGCATCTCGTCGAGCTGATCAAGGGTGGCATCCAGCACCGCGGCTTTTCGCTGATCGACGTGTTCAGCCCGTGCGTGACCTTCAACCGGGACAACACGCACGACTACTTCAAGCAGCGCACGCAGAAGCTGGAAGACGAGGGGCATGACCCGTCGGATTTCCATGCGGCGCTGGACAGAGGCTACGACTGGGGCGAGACTATTCCGATAGGGCTGTTCTGGAAGCGCGACGACCTGCCGGCGCTCGACCAGCTGGAGCCTGTGCTCGACGAGGGCGGCCCGTTGGCGCGCCGCGCGCTGGGCGTCGACCCCGAGACCGCCCAGGCGCTGATCCGCGAGCACATGTAGCGCGTCGGCATGCCTGAAGCTGGTCCGCGCATCCCGCTCGAACGGTTCAGCCTGGTTTCGAAGGGCGACGTGTACTGCGTCGTCGATATCGTCGACGGCGACACGGCCACCGTCGTCCTGACGCCTCTGCCAGAGCATCCCTTGGACGTCGGCGTAGACGAGGCGCGGAACCTGGTGGCAGCCTGGCAGCAAACCAGCGAGCTCAGCTCCGGGGATCACGAGGTTCGGGAAGAGCGCATCGCGTTCTAAGGTCCAAGCCATCGCGCCCCGGTGTGCCCAGCGCTTGTGCGTGGCGCGCTTGCCCCCAAGCGGCGGGAGCAGCCGGCACCCTCACCCCAGCCCTCTCCCAGAGGGGGAGGGAGAGGAGAGTGATACCGTCTCTCAGAACAGGAGAGGCCGGTCTGTTACGCCTCTCCCTGTGGGAGAGGCCGGCGCAGCCGGGTGAAGGTACCCGCGTCTGCCGGCGCCGGGTGAGGATGCTGGGAGCGTTCGGCCGAAGACATGGGCGGAAGCGTCGCCGCTGCTTTCGCCACGTGAGGGCGCCGCGGACTTCAGGCTGCGAATTGGGTGAGCGACAGGATGTTGCCGTCAGGGTCTCTGAACCAGGCGACCTTCGCTCCAGCGGGTGAGATCCAGATCCCGAGGGCGTCCTGCTCCAGGCCAGGATACCGTTCGAACGGCACACCGCGATCGCTGAGCTGCTCGGCGAGCTGGGCAACATCGCCTACCTGCCAGCCAAGCACGGTGTACGGCGCCGGGCTCACGACGTCGGTCTTCTGGATCCTTAGCATCGTGCCATCGGCCTCGAAGACGAGCGCGAACGGCTCGTCACTGCGCAAGCGAAGCCTCAGCACGTCCCCGTAGAAGGCTCTGGAGCGTTCGGCGTCGGCGGTCGCCACGAAGGCGATGAGTGGGTTGCTAGCGAGTGACAGCCCAGCGTCGGTGTTGGCCATCTCTTCTCCGCAGCGGGACCGCCAGGAGCCGCCGCCCTGGTTTCCCTCCATCCTATCACTGCCGAGTGAACAGAACGCGCTACGTCTGGAGCGGCAGAACCGCCTGCGCCAGAGAGTCAAGCTCGCCGGGCCAGGAAGACGGTCGCTCGGCGGGGCGCAGCACGAACTTGGAGAAGCCCGCGGCGATGAACTGCTCCAGCCGGCTCCGCAAGGCAGGGTAGCCGACGGGGACCAGCGAGGCGGGGTCCACGCCGGGCCGCCGTGTCGCGATGGTGGCTACCTGCTGGGCGGGGATGGCGTCGCGGGCGTAGGCGAGGCTGACGCCGAAGTGCTCCGGGTCCACCTGGCGCCCGCGCTGGGCGGCCACTTCTTCGATGACCTCCCTTCCTCGAGCCGCCTCCTCGGGCGTGCACAGGCTGGGCAGCCACCCCTCTGACAGCTCACCAGCCCGGCGCAGCGCGCTGCGCGCGGTGCCACCCAGCCAGACCTCCAGCGGCTGCTGTGTTGGGCGGGGGTGTAGCCGGACGCCCCGGTACGTGAACCGGCGCCCGCTGTGATCGACCTCCTCGCCCGCCCACAGCCGCCGCAGCAACGGCAGCACCTCCTCGATGACCGCGCCGCGGTCGGCGACTGGTACGCCGAGCGCCTGGTCTTCCCGCGCGTCCGCCAGTCCGGGCACGAACACCACCAGCAGGCGACCGCGCGACAGCTGGTCAACGGTCGCCAGCTCCTTGGCCAGGCGGAACGGGTTTCGGCCGGTCACCGCCAGAGTGGTGCCGAGCTTGAGCTTGCGCGTGACCCCAGCCGCGAACGCCAGGCCGGTCAGTGGGTCGACCACCTGCCCGGTCAGCACGTCAGACAGCCACAGCGAGTCGAAGCCGCGGCGCTCCATCTCGAGGACGGTGCTGGCGAAGACGTCGGCGTCCTCGGCGCTGCCGGCGCTGAGCCCGACGCCAATGCGGACTTTCATCGGCGGGAGCCTACCTCGATTGGCGATTGGAGGACGTCCGCGGGATCGCCCTGTCGCTCGTACCAGGCTGCTCGCATGATGTCTCCCACGGTACACTGCCTGGACCACCGCCTGAGCCGGGAGCGGCTTGACCTAAGACGGCGCTCGTCGCGCCAGCTCCGAGGCGACATATCTAGAAAGGCCTTGTCACTGCCACTGCCATGCCCAAGCTCGTGCTGATGCCGCCCCAGGACGACCTGACGCGCAGCTTTGCCGAGCGCCTCGCCACCGATGCGCCCGAGTATCGCATCGTGGCGCCGGCGACCGACGACGAGGCCCGCGGCGAGCTTCCCGACGCCGACGCGGCCTTTGGCTGGGTCTCGCCCGAGCTGCTGCCGCTCGCCGGCAGGCTGCGCTGGCTGCAGAACCCGGATGCCGGCCCGCGCCCCGGCTACTTCTACCCGGCCCTGGTCGAGCACCCGGTCGTGGTGTGCAACCCGCGGGGCATCTACAACGACCACATCTCCCAGCACATCATGATGTTCCTGCTGGCGCTGGCGCGCGGCCTGCCGTACTACGCCGAGGCGCAGCGGCAGCGGCGCTGGGACCCCGAGGCGCGGCCACGCCCGGCCCTCGACCTCGGGACCGCCACGGCTCTGATCGTCGGCGTTGGCGGCATCGGCCAGGAGACCGCCCGCCTGTGCGCCGCCTGCGGCATGCGCGTCATCGGGCTGGACCCGCGCTGGGAGCACGAGGCGCCGGCGGTCGAGCGCCACGGCCCAGAGGAGCTCGACGGCCTGCTGCCGCGGGCGGACGTGGTGATCGCCACGACGCCGCACACGCCGGAGACCGAGGGCATGTGGGACGCCCGCCGGTTCCGTTTGATGAAGCCTACAGCCTTCTTCATCAATATCGGGCGCGGCCGGACGACGCGGCTGGCGGACCTGACGTCCGCTCTCGAGAGTGGCGAGATCGCCGGCTGCGGGCTTGACGTGTTCGAGGTGGAGCCATTACCCGCCGAGCATCGTCTCTGGATGCTGCCCAACGTGCTGCTGACGCCACACGTCGCCGTCAAGGATGCCGAGAATCTGCCGGAACGGCGCTATCAGGTGCTCCTGGAGAATGCGCGGCGCTTCGCGGCCGACCAGCCGCTGCGCAACGTCGTGGACAAGGCGGCCTGGTACTAGCGACGCACCACTCGTAGCGCATGGACAGACTGGGCCCAAAGGCCAGGTCAGAACAACGGACGTCGCGGAACCACAGTTCAGCTCTTTAGCGGGCGGTCACTCCGGATCAGCAGCGTCAAGACTAATGGACACCCCACTCTGGGCGAGGACGGCGAGGCCAGCCTCGTCCAGTCGTCGTACGGACCAGCTCGTCAGCGAGACACCACCGCGGTGTTGGACCTCCGGGAGCACGAGCAATGCAGGTTCGCCAGCCGAGGCAGGATAGAAGCGCCCATGCTCTTCCGCGTCTTCGGGCTGCAGCCCACGCGGTCCCTGTGGCGCAACAGCCGCGTCTCACACGCGTAGAGAGGGGCGGGCCTGACGGCGCCCTCCTTGACTTCCCTTACTAGATAGAGTATCTATGTAGCGTGTGGAGAGAGCTGCGCAAGGGAAGCTCTGGGCTCCTGCTGCTGCACTTGCTGGCGGAGCGCCCCATGTATGGCTTCGAGCTCGCCGAGCACCTGGAGTCCGGTACGGCAGGCGTGCTCGACCTGAAAGAGGGCACGCTGTATCCGGCGCTCCACCGCCTCGAGGCCGACGGCCTGGTCGAGTCGTCTTGGCAGGACAGCCCCAGCGGTCCGCGGCGCCGCTACTACAAGCTCACCTCGCTCGGTAGAGGCGCCCTCGAGCAACGGCGTGCCGAGTGGCGAAAACTCACGGAGGCAGTCAATGGAGCGCTTGGGATCTGAGGCAGAGGTCTACTTGAGAGAAGCCGTGGCGGGGCAGCCGATCTGGGTGCGCGGCGAACTGGACGAGGAGCTGCGTGGACATCTGGCGGATGCCATCGAACGCCGCGTGCAGCGCGGCGCCGACCGCGAGAGTGCGGAGCGCGAGGCGCTGGCTGCGCTGGGCCCTGCCTCGGAATTGCGCCAGGGACTGGCGCGTGTTCCGCGCCCTGGACGACGCCAAGGCGGTGTCCTCGGCGCCCTAGCGGCCGTCTGCCTGTACATCCCGATCGATCTGGCCGCACTGTTCAAGACGCTCACGGGGCGCCCGCGAGGCAGTTTCCAGCGTGACTATCAGCGCGGGCGGTACGACGCCATCATCGCCCGCGACGAACTCGAACTCCGAACGCGCGGGTCCCGCTTCAACCTGCATCACGAATTGGGCATGGCCTACAACGCCATCCGCGACTACGAGTCGGCACGCCAGCACCTGGCGGCCGAAGTTGACTGGCTACAGCATCATCCGTTGCCGCGGCTACTCGGTGGCCAAATGGCACTCGCGACGGCGTACTGCAATCTTGCTGGCGTGTTGGAGGCTATTGGTCGTCTTGACGAAGCCGACGCGGCGCTCGCGGCAGGGCTCGCTGCTGACGCCAGGCACGGCATGTTGCACGTGCAGCGCGCCCGGCGTCGTGCAGAAACAGGCAATGTCCAGGGTGCTCTGAACGATCTTCGGGCGCTGCTGGAGGATCACCGCATGCAGCCGCGAGCACAGCTACTGCTTCTCGTGGCGCAGGACCCGGCATTCGCAAAGGTGCGCGATGAGCCACAGTTCCAGCGCCTGATGCTGCGGGCGGCCGCCGCGTAGCCCTTCAAGCAGCGAGAGGACGCGGCATACGGAACTACCAGCGACCGCCCATTCCGACAAGTGTCCGTCAGTCGGGTACGCTCCTGCTCGGCGGTCCGGTGGTCCTGCGCTAGCGGCTCACCAGGCCATCCGTTCGCCCCGTACCAGGCGGGCGCGCCGCTCGTAGGTCCCCGGCCACTCGATCGGCAGGTCGCCCTGCTCGACCATCAGCGTCAGGGGGTTGACGCGCGTCTTGAGCGGCAGATACACGCGCTGCTTCTTGCGGGCCGACTCGAACAGGGCCATCATGACCTCCTGGACGGCGCGGCCGCGCTCGGCGCGACTGATCGGCTGCTCGACGCGCCCCTCGACCCAATCGACGGCCTCCTGGCACTGGTGAGCCCAGGCGTCCTGCCACGGCGCCGCCACGTTCACCCAGCCGTTGGTGCCGGCGCCAAAGTAGCGCGCCGTGCCGATCTCGGTGTTGTAGCGGGCCGACGGCCCTTCGGGCGTGTACATCGGCGCGTCTGACGGGATCTGGTCATCGGGTGGGTGCGTCGTATCAAGCTCCAGCACCCCGTCGCTGCCAACGATCCGACAGCCCTGGCCAAGCCCGCGCACCAGGTTGCCCATGATCAGGATCGTGGCGCCGTTGGCGCAGCCGACCAGGCCAAGGCACGCGTCTTCGGCTGGCAAGCCGCGTTCCACCCCGTCAGTGGTGCGCTCGACCGACCCGAGAACCCACTCCACCTGTGGCTCGTCCATCAAGAACAGCGCCAGGCGGATGTTGTGCGAGTTCGTGTTGAGCAGGTTGCCGCCGTCGTCGAGCTGGATCTGCTTCACGGTGCCGATGGCGCCCTGACGGAGCAGGTCGCGGGCGGCGCGCCAGGCGGGGTGGTGCGGCCGCTGATAGGCGATCACCAGTTTGACACCGTTGCGTGCGCACGCCGTGAGCATCGCGTCCGCCTCGTTGAGGTCGACCGCCATCGGCTTCTGGCACAGGATCGCCTTCGGCCGACGGGCCGCGGCGGCGATCACCATCTCGGCGTGCTGCTGGTGCCAGGAGCAGACGTCCACGAACTCCGGCTGCTCCCGGTCGAGCATCTCGCGGAAGTCGGCGTACCGCTTGTCCGCCGGGATGCCAAAGAAGTCGCCGAACTCGCGGCGCGCGTCCGGGTGGGTATCGGCCAGGGCGCTCAGGGCGACCGGCTGCTCGGGCACGCCCTGCCAGCCGCGGGCGTGGACGCGGGCGATCGTGCCGCAGGCGATGATCGCGGTTCGGTAACGAGCCATACTCCTCCTTCTTGGGTCACTCGGCAGTGAGGGGCAGATCGATCGTCCGGCCGGTCGCGTTCGACAGGTACGCGGCCTGGACGATCTCGACGGCGCGCTTGCCGTCCTCGCCCGTCTGGCGGGTCGGCGCATCGTCGAGGATGCCGCGGGCGTAGTCTTCCCACATGCGGCGGAACGCCGACGCGTGGTCGGTCTCGGCAATCTCGATCTCGTGCTGCGCGGTATCCCCGAAAAGGCGCGGCGCGATGGCGAACAGGCGCCGGCCTGTCATGTTCAGGTAGCCGTCGCGGCCGTGGAAGGTGATGGAGTGGTCCAGCGGTCCGTGGGCGATGCCGAACGTGCACGTCATCTCGCCAGCGATGCCGTTGGCGAACTTGAGCAGGACCACCGCCTGGTCCTCGGCGCTCATGTCCACGACCTTGCGGTCGCCGAACAGGCAGCTCACGCGCGCCACGTCGCCCAGGAGCCAGCGCAGCGCGTACACCGGGTGGACGGCCTGAGACATGAGGACACCTCCGCCACCGCGGGGCGTGGCCAGCCAGGTCTGGACGGTGGGCGGGGCCTCGAACCCGGTCGTCTGCGCCAGCACCACCTCGCCAATACCCTCCTGGCGGACGATCTCGCCCATCTTCTCGATGGCCTGGCTGTACACGCGGTTGTGGACGGGGAAGAGCTTGCGCCCGGCGCGCTCGGCGGCCGCCAGCATGCGGTCGCACTCCGGCAGCGTCGGCGCCAGCGGCTTCTCGCACACCACGTGCTTGCCCGCCTGGAGCGCCTCGACGGCGTACTGCTCGTGGACATCGTGCGGCAGCAGCACGGCCACGCACTGCACGTCAGGATCGTCCAGGACATTTTGCCAGCTGGCGTAGACGCGCCGGACGCCGGCGGCCTCGGCGCGTTCACGCGCCCGCGCCTCGTCCTGGTCGTAGATGCCCACCACGTCGGCCGTATCGGTCGTCGACAGCGCCTGCAGATGGGTCCGGCCGATGCGCCCCATCCCGACCAGCGCTACGCGCAGCGCTATTGGTTTTTCCGATTGCACGCTGTGGCAGTGTAGCCACCCGGGCTCGCCGCGCGTCGACGGCGCCGGGACGCTGCGCGTGATCTTGGCCTGAAGGGTTGAGCCTGTCTTGTCCTAGCTCGCCGCTGTCACCTGGCGAAGCCAATCGCCCATGCTTGTAGCTGTCTCAGCACGCTCAACAGCAGCCTCGATATGCCTGGCGAACGCCAATGCCTGCTCGGCCGGCAGGGGCCGGCCATTCCTCCTCAAGAAGACCACGGTGACGATGTAAGCCAGCCGCTTGTTGTCGGCAAGAGCGTGGCACTGCGCAATACCCACGGCCAGCAGGGCGGCCTGCTCACAGATATCAGCTTGTTGAAGCTGAGCCGCCCACCTGGGGGGCGCGAGCGCGGACTCCAGTTTTCCACTGCCCCCTGCCATGAGCGGGGCCGGGCTTTCGGCCATGCCCCGCATCATGCCGTCGTGAAGGGCTAGAGCATCACTGAGGAGGGGGCACCACAGCTCAGTGGCTGCCAAGGTACTCCAGAGCCTTGCGGCCGTTGACCAGCTCTATCGCCAGGATCTCCTCCAGGTCAGGCGTCAGACGAGGCCGGATATCGACTACGCCCGCGCCCGCCGCAACGAACACTGAAGACCCAGTCTGTCCCTAATCACGTGCCAGGGATTCCGCCATCTCCCTGCCGCTGACAGGCGCGCCGCCGTCCTTGTACAGGTAGCACGCAACCGCGCGATCGTCACCGGTGAGATACAGGGGAGGAGCAGCTTCCCGACACTCCGCCATGACGTAGGGACAGCGGTTCGAGAACTTGCAACCGCGGACCTCCTTCAGAGGCGCGCTCGGCGCCGCGGCTTTGGCCTCGATCTGGTTTTCTCCAACCCCGCCCCAGTGGATGTCCGGGTCCGGCAGTGGGATCGAGCTGACGAGCAGGCGCGTGTACGGGTGTTGCGGGTCCCCGATGACCTTCTCGACACTGCCCACCTCCGCGACGGAGCCGCGATAGAGTACGTAGATGTTCTGGCTAACTTGATAGGCCGTCGTCAGGTCGTGGGTGATATAGACGAGGGAGATCCCGAGCTCGCGCTTCAACTTGACAAGACTCTCGAGAATTGTCGCTCGCAACGACGCGTCGACCATGGACACCGGCTCGTCGGCCAGGATGACGCGGGGGTTGAGCAGGAGCGCTCGGGCCACCATAATGCGCTGGCGCTGCCCGCCGCTCAACTGATGGGGGTAGCGTCCGAGCGTCTCCTCTGGCCGCAGGCCGGCCATCCGCAAGCTTTCCTCGATCCGCTGCTGTGCCTCTTCCCTGGAATGGACCAGCCCGAACTTGCGCACCGGCGTCGTCAGCGTCTGGTCCACCTTGTAGACCGGGTTGTAGGCCTCGTAGGGGTCCTGGAAAATCGCCTGCACCTGGCGCCGGAATTCTTTTCGCGCACGGTGGTCCATGCTGGTCAGGCTGTGGCCCCGGTACAGGATCGAGCCGCTGGTGGGCTGTATCATCCCCAGCAGCAGGCGCGCCAGGGTGGTCTTGCCGCTGCCGCTCTCGCCCGCGATGGCCGTGATGGACGGCTTGTCCTCGTTGATGATCAGCGAAACGCCGTCCACGGCGACGTTGCGGCCCTTGTGCAGCAGGCCAGAACCAAAGACCCTTGTGACGTTCTGGGCTTCCAGGAGCGATTTCACGGCTGCCTCTCGTCGTACAGGTGGCACGACACCCAGCGGTCCGGTTTGACTTCCGCCAAGACCGGGACGTCGACCGAACAGCGCGGCATGGCGTATGGACAACGGGGATGGAACGTGCAGCCGGGAGGCGGCGCGAGCAAGGACGGTGTCATTCCAGGGATGCCACGGAAATCCTCTTTCGCCTCCAGGTTCGGCAGGCTCTTGATGAGCAGCTGGGTATACGGATGAAGCGGGTCTTTGAAGATGCCGCGCACTGGCCCCACCTCCGCCAGCTTGCCGCCGTACATGACGCCTATGCGGTCGACGAACTGGGCCATCAGGCCCATGTCGTGCCCGACCAGGATCACCGCGGCGCCCAAAGCTTCCTGCACCCGCCGTAACGTCTCCATCACCTGGCGCTGCACCACGACGTCCAGAGCGCTGGTCGGTTCGTCGGCGATGATGACTTTGGGGTTGAGCAGGATGGCCATGGCGATGCAGACACGCTGCTTCATGCCGCCGCTCAGTTCATGGGGATAACTGTCCATCACACCGGCGGGCAGTTCCACCGAACCCAGCGCTTCCTGAATCCGCGTGTCGACAGGGACCTTGGAATTCCTCACTCTCCGATGGGCGCGGATAGTGTCCCGCAGCTGCTCGCCTACCTTCATCATGGGGTTGAGCGAGTTCATGGCGCCCTGGGGGATGAGGGCAATGTCGGCAAACCGCGCCAGGCGCATCTCCTCTTCCGAAAGCCGCAGCAGGTCGACGCCGTCCAACACCACCTCGCCGCCCTCGATCCCGGCCGACCCCTGCAGCAGCCGCATCAGGCTGAGCGCGGTGGTGGTCTTGCCCGAACCGGACTCGCCCACCAGTCCCAACCGTTCGCCCGGCCGGAGAAAAAAGCTGACGCCGTTCACCGCGCGCACCGGGCCGGCCGCGGTGCGATAGCTGACGCGCAGGTCCCGCACGTCCAGCACTGATGCGTTGCGGTCCTGCGCACGATCACTCACCACACAATCTCCTGAAGCCTGCTATGAACCTGTTATCCATCCTTCAGAGTGCCGAAGGGGCTCTAGCCGCCCGTGGAGCCCTTGAGTCGAGGATTGGCGTATTTGTCCAGCGAGACGCTCATCCAGAATAGGCCGGTGAAGATGATGGCCAGGGTCACGACGGGTGGAAGCCACCACCACCACATCCCGCGGAACAGGGCCGTGTACTTGAAGGCGTAGAAGAGAGTACGACCGATGGTGGGGACGTTCTGCGGGCCGAGACCCAGCACTTCCAGGCCGACGGATGCCAGGATGCCGCCGCTGACCGCGCCGACAAACGACGCCGCCAGGTAGGCGGTCAGGTTGGGCAGGATCTGCCGCGTGATGATCTCGAAGTCGTTCTCGCCAGAGAGCTTGGCGACTTGCACGAAGAGGCGCTCGCGCAGGCTGAGCGTCTGGGAGCGAATCACCCGCGCCGTCAGGGGCCAGGCCAGCAGCCCCACGATCACCGCCATGATTTCCACGGTGACCACCCGCACGTAGGCGGAGACGGTGATCAGGATGGCCAGGGTGGGGATCACCAGCATCACGTCGCCGAAGCTGCTGAGGATTGTGTTCGCGTAGCCTCTGTAGTAGCCCGCGAACAGGCCGATGAGCGTTCCGACAACGACGCCCACGGCGCCAGCCAGGAAGCCGATTTTGAAGGTGTTGGGGATGCCGATCACCATCACCGCCAGCATGTCGCGGCCTAGCCCATCGGTCCCCAGGGGATGCGCCGCGGAGGGGCTGAGATTCAGCGGGACGGCCCCCATATCGGCCCCCTTCGGGCTGATCAAATGCGAGCCGATGAGTCCGAACAGGTAGAGCGCCAGCAGCAGCACAACCCCGGCCGTGAACAGTCGGTTCTCCGTAAAGAAGGCGACCACGCGGCGCAGCGCGCCGTGAAGGGTCGTTACGGCGTTGAACGGCGTGGTTCTCGGTAGCGTTGCGGTATTCATTAGCCAGAACTCTCTGCCATGTACGTCACCCGTGGGTCCAGTCGCGGGTAGATCAGGTCGATGATGAGCACGCACAGGCCGACCGACACGGCCAGGATGAGGGTGATGCCCTGGATGACCGTGTAGTCACTATTGACGATCGCCATGTAGAGCTGGTAGCCAAGCCCCGGGTAGGAGAAGACAATCTCCACCAGGATCGCGCCAGACACGACGTACCCTAGAGCAATGCCCAGGTGCGTCACCTGGGGGGGGATGGCGTTGCGCACGGAATACCACCACAGAATGCGCCATTTCGGCAGACCCTTGGCATCCGCCAGCAGCATGTAGTCTTCGCCAATCGTGTTCACCATCAATCCCCGCATGGTCAGCGCAAACCCCCCGAGGCTGGTGAGGATGATGGACAGCGACGGGAGCACCGCGTGGCGGGCGATGCTGCCGATGAATGGCCAGCTAAGCTCGTTCGGCATCCCGCTATCCTGGGCGCCGCTCATGGGCATGAGCCGGGTGGTGAACGCAAACACATAGAGCAGCAGCATCGCCAGGAGGTAATAGGGCAGCACGCCTCCGATCATGGTCATGGGGAGCAGCGCTCTCACCATTCTGGGCGTACCCTTCCACGCCAGCAGCGCGCCGATCGCTACCCCCAACGCAAAGGTAATGAGCACGCTGACGCCGATGAGGCTGATGGACCACCCGATGGCCGGCCGGATGATCTCCCACACTCCCGCGGGGTAGGCGGACAGGGATTCGCCGAAGTCCAGCCGCACGGTATTCCACATGTACTTGCCATACTGGATATAGAGCGGGTCATCTAGTCCAAAGCGCTTGCGGTACGCCTCGAACATGGCCTGGCCGTTCTCGATGCCAGCGCTGGCGTTCGCCATGCGCGAGCTAATGGCGCCGATGGGGTTACCCGGCGCCAGGCGCGGGATGAAGAAGTTGAACGAAGCGGCGACAAAGACGACCAGGAAAAACATGCCAATGCGCCGCAGAAAGTAGCCGAGGTCTAGCCCGCGCATGTCACACCATTCTCCTTAATGACCACTGGCCCAACAGCGAAGCAGCGATTGTACGCAACGCATCGGTTCGGCACGCGGACGACGCCAGGCACGATCATAGGGGCAGCCAAAACGTGAGCCCCCCAGCCGCGGGACGGCCGAAAGGGCTCACAATTGGTGCGGTATATCCACCCTTCCTTGTCCATCGTATGGCAGTTCGCGGGTGGCGCTGACGTGCGGTTATTGGGCCGGCTTCAACTCAGTTAGCACACGCAAGAAGTGCTCCCAGTGGCTTGGCGGCTGGATGTAGTTGTTGTCCGCCGTCGGCCAGTTGGTCCAGTACGTCGTGTTGAAGAGCATCAATGCGGGCGTCTGGACCAGGGGGATGTCGGGCATCTCGTCGGCCCAGATCACCACCGCCTGCTTATACAGGTCCATGACCCTCGGGTCGCCCAGGGGCAGGCTGCCCATCTGGTCCATCAGCGCGGAGTATTGGTCGTTCGACCAGCGCCCCGCGTTGTTGGTGTTGTCCACGTACTCGGTGCCCGGTGTGCCCACCGGGTTGACCCACGACTTGTTGTAGCGGTTCATGCCGAACCACGGCTCGACGGTGCTGCCGCAGCCATCCCAGTCGGTGGCGGCCTGAAACTGGCCGCGGCCGGTCTGATCCCGGAAGGCGCCCCATTCCTGGATGCGCAGCGCGGCGTCGACGCCGGCCGCGTTCAACTGCTGAACGATCATGCGTGCCCATGGCTCCATGAAGGGCGGCGCGACGATGTCGAGGGAGAGGGACTTGCCGTCCGGGCCGACGTACTTGCCCGAGCCGCCGTCCAGCGTGTAGCCCTGGCCCTCGATCAACTGCTTCGACTTGTCCAGGTTGAACTCGCCAATGGGGGCGAGGGTGTCCTGCGCCGCATCGAGGTACGGCTGCATCGCCTTGTAGGTGGGGAAAATAAAGTTGGATGTCGCACCGGCGCCTTCATTGACCACATCCACAATCTGCTGGCGGTTGACGGCGTAGGAGAGCGCCCGGCGCATATCCTTCTTGTCCCACGGGCTCACCGTGGTGTTCACCGTGAGCATGCGTGGGCAGGGGTCAATCCACCCGATGGGCGGTTGGTCGGTGTAGGACTTCAGTTTCGCGTTTTGCGCCTGAAGCGCGTACAAGGTGCTCGGGGTCGTAGGGCCCCAGAAGTCGGAGTCGTTGTTCACGAGCATCTGGGCCATGGTCGCATCATCGCCGATCCACGGCCGCCGGATCTCGAGCGGCGCCGGCAGTTTGAAGGCTCCCGTCTTGGCGCCCCACCAGTTGTCGTTGCGCTTGTAGTCGAACTCGGTCGACGAGAAACGCGCGACGACGTAAGGACCGCTGAAGACGGGCGCGCCGGTGCCCGCGTTGTACGGGTTCTTGAAGGTAACCGGGTCTTGCCCGTCCCAGACGTGCCTCGGCACCGGGACGATGGCCTGCGACGTGGTGCCCGCCAGGTTCTCCATGAGGAAGCGCGGGTTGGGCCCGGTCAAGGTGAACTGGATCGTGCGGTCGTCGACCGCCTGGACTGACTGGACCCACTGCTTGACCGCGCCGGACCAGTTGAGCTGCGGTGCATACTGCTTCAGCATGTTGATGGTGAAGACGACATCGTCGGACGTCAGCGGCTGGCCGTCGCTCCACTCGGTGCCCTTCCGAAGTGTGACCGTCCACTGGGTCATGTCGTCACTGTGGCTGAAGCTCTCTGCCAGCCAGCCGTCGATGTTGCCCGTCTCATAGTTCAACATGAAGAGGGGCTCCATCATGTTCTGGTTCATCCCCTGCAGGATGAAGGTGCCGGGGATGTACGGGTTCCAGATGTCCGGAGCCGGGATGTTGACGTTTGTGGGAATGACGAGTACATCCTTGCGGCCCACCTGAGCGGCAGGGGCTTGGGGGGGCGCCGCGGTTGCCGGCGCGGCGGCGCCCAGAGCCAATACGAACACCCCAACCCTTAACAGCGACTTCCTGAAACTCGGTTTGAGCGCAGACACCTCATACCCCTTTAGCTCACGATAGCTGCATTGATATCAGCAACGAGCACGTGCAGGCAAGCGAAGTCGGGCCCGACGCGGCCCACGCGGTCGCTGGCTTCAGCAGGAACGTCGAGACGTGGCCGAGGCGGACGACGCCCGCCACGGCCCGCGCTTGCTCTAAGATGTCTCTGGCTCAGGCGGCAGCGTGGACACGCGCCGCTAGGTCTTGGCGGTGACAGTGGTCACCGGGAGCTTGAACTTCCGCTCCACCCGGTGCGGCAGATCCATCCCCAGCCACCGAGAAATGCCGGTGGGCAGTGTGGAGATGATGATCTCGTCAAACTGTTCCGCCCCCAGCACATCGCCGATCGCTGTGAGCGGATCGGAGTCACCGATCTCCCCTTGGGCTTCTCCTCTTTCAGCTCGAATCTGGTCGAGCGCCTGATGCAGACGGGACTGGGCCGTCAGCGTAGCGCGGCGCTCAGCCTCCTCGGTGCCGCCCACCGCTTGAGGGATTTTGGGAACGACGATATAGAACGAGCTCGGGCCCCTGGCGACGCGCCAGCGAACCTCTGCCATCAGTTGGTCGCCGCCCAGGGTCTGATTGGCGACCACCAGATACTTGCCCATGACCGACCTCCCCTCAGGATTGTCCCCGACAGCATCGGGGGCGGCTTCCAAAGAGCCTCCGCCGCTCCGCGACCCCCGCCGGATGAACGGAGCAACCCCCACTGAGCCTCACTGGGTCTGCGCTCCGCCCGCGACAGTGTACCGCACCCGATCAGCGTGCCCTATGGGCCTCCGCTAAGTCATCGCAGAAGGGGCCTTCCGGTACCCTGGGCGGCGTATGACGGTGTCACTTTTGGGCTACGCGGACCGCTTCAGCGTCGCGCCGGGCGAGACCATCACGTTCATGGTCAGCGCCGAGGCGCCGACGTACCAGGCGCAGCTGGTGCGGCTCATCCACGGCGACCAGGACCCACGCGGGCCGGGCTTCAAGGAGGAGGAGCTGCCGTCCTCCCTGGCCAGCTCGTACCAGGGCCGGCCGCAAGCGACGGTCGCCGGGTCCTTCGTCCAGGTGCCGCACGCGCCGGCCCTCGACGACCTGGCCGGCCTGACCGTCCAGGCGTGGATCTACCCGACGACACCCGACCGGCCGGGCCGGCAGGGGATCGTGGCCCTGTGGTCGGCTGCCTCGGCCACCGGCTTCGGCCTTGGCCTCGACGAGGGAGCACTGGCGCTCTGGGTTGGCGCAGGCCAGGGGCGGGTGGACGTCGTGCGCGGCGCCCGACTCAGGGCAGGCACCTGGTACTTCGTCGCGGCGTCCTTTGACGGAGCCTCCGGGCGGGTGCGCCTGGTGCACAAGGCGCTCGATCCGTGGGGGCTCGGGGAGCTGGGGGCCGGCGCGGTGCACGAAGAGACGGTCCAGCCCGGGCGGGTCCGAGCGGAGGCCGAGCCGCTGCTCATGGCCGCCACGCACATGGAGCCAGAGCCGGAGCCGGAGCGAGGTGGTCGACGCCAGCCGGCGGGCCTCTACAACGGCAAGATCGACAGCCCGCGGCTGTTCCGTCGGGCGCTCACGCTCGCCGAGATCGAGGCGCTGCGCCGTGGCGACCGGGTGGCCAACGACCTCGTCGCCGCGTGGAGCTTCGGCGCCGACTTCGCCAGCGCGCACGTCGCGGATACCTCAGCCAACGGGCTCCACGGCGTCGCCGTCAACCTGCCGGCCCGGGCGGTGACGGGGCACGCCTGGTCTGGCCGCGAGACCCAGTTCACCCACCAGCCGGACGAGTACGGCGCCATCCATTTCCACGACGACGACCTGGACGACTCGGCGTGGGCGCCCACGTTCTCGCTGCGGCTGCCAGCGGATACCCGGAGCGGGGTCTACGCCGTACGCCTGCGGGCGGACGACGACGAGGAGTACATCCCCTTCTTCGTTCGGCCACCCCGGGGAACGGCCACGGCGCCGGTCGCCTTCCTGGCGCCGACCTACACCTATCTCGCCTACGCCAACGAGCGCCTGTACTGGAAGGAGAGCTACCGCGAGAACCGGCACAAGCTGACGACCACGCTGCTCGAGCCGCCCGAACGGGACGTCTTCCTCGCCGAGCACCGCGAGCTGGGCCTGTCCCTGTACGACCTGCACGCCGATGGCAGCGGCGTGTGCTATTCGTCGCGGCTGCGCCCGATCCTGAACATGCGGCCGAAGTACCGGGCCTGGCGCCTGCACGATGGCCCGCGGCACTTCGCCGCCGACCTCTACCTGGTCGGCTGGCTGGAGGCCCGCGGGTTCGCCTACGACGTGATCACCGACGAGGACGTCCACCACGAGGGGGTGGAGCTGCTCGGTCGCTACCGGGCGGTTTTGACGGGCAGCCATCCGGAGTACACCACCCCCGCCATGCGGGACGCGCTCCAGACCTACCTCGGCGGTGGCGGTCGGCTCATGTACCTGGGCGGCAACGGCTTCTACTGGGTCACCACTGTGGATCCGGAGCGGCCACACGCCATCGAGGTGCGCCGCGGCGTCTCGGGCACCCGCGCCTGGGAGTCGACGCCTGGCGAGTGCTTCCACAGCACGACCGGCGAGCTCGGCGGCCTGTGGCGCTACCGGGGGCGCGGGCCGCACAGCCTGACCGGCGTCGGCTTCGACGCGCAGGGCTGGGGCGGGGCGCCCGGCTACGCGCGCCAACCGGACAGCTTCGACCCGCGGGCGGCCTTCATCTTTGCCGGCGTCGGCCCCGACGAGGCCATCGGCGAGTTCGGCCTGGTCATGAACGGCGCGGCCGGCGACGAGATCGATCGGCTCGACTACGCGCTCGGCACACCGCCCGAGACGCTGCTGCTGGCCACGTCGGCCGGGCGCCACAGCGACTACTACCAGCTCACGGTGGAGGAGATCCCGATCATGCTGCCAGACCAGGGGGGCACGGCCAGCCCCAAGGTGCGCGCGGACATGACCTACTTCGAGACGCCCGCCGGTGGCGCGGTGTTCTCGGTGGGGTCGATCAACTGGCTGGGCAGTTTGCCCTGGAACGGCTACGACAACAACGTCTCGCGGATCACCGAGAACGTGCTGCGGCAGTTCAGCGACAGGTCACGCGACCCAGTACCCGAGGGCGAAGCGGGCCATCAGGTACAGCGATAGGCTGCCCGCGATGGCCAGGTAGAGGGCCAGGACGAGGCGCCACCGCGTCACGTGGCCGAGCACGATGAATGCCGGAAACAGCTCGAGGCCGAAGCGCGACACCGACGCGTACATGCCGCTGGAGATCATCGGCAGAAAGAGCAGCGTGGCGAACAGGCCCAGGCTGCGCCGGCGCAGGAGCCACGAGAGCAGGACGAGGCCGCCGAACCCGAGGACGAAGCCGAGGTCGACCGCCGAGTGGTTCGAGTTCAGCGTCCACTCGAGGGGCTGGCTCGAGAAGTTGCGGGCAACCTCCCAGGGCGGCAGCAGCGTCCGCCCGCGGTGCGCCTGATCGAGGGCCATGGAGATCGGGTTGCCGGTGGCTGCCCACAGGTACAGGAGCCACGCGCCGAAGGTGGCCGGGATGAGGGCAAGTGGCGCCGCGTCCCGGCGCACCGCCCAGCGGTGCTGACTCTGACGCTGACACTGACACTGACAAAGGTACTCGTACGCCAGCGGAATGACGATCAGCACCCCGTAGGTCCGGGACAGCGCGGCCAGGGCGCCGGCGATGCTGGCGAGCCACCACTGGCCGCGGTCAGGACGGCCCAGAGGCCGAACATGGTGAGCACCGACCGACTGATAAGAAAGGCGACAACGGCCTCGCGGGTGGCCGCGGCCGACCCCGCGCCGGCCAGTCTGTTGCCCATCCGGCTCAGGCGACGCCCGGCGCGAGGCGGGACGACCGGCTGGGCGTCTCCAGGGCGGCGGCGGTGAGCACCACTGCCAGCAGGGCCAGGACCCACAGGCCGAGCTCGTAGCCACCGGTCAGATCGCGCAGGGCGCCAATGGCCAGCGGGCCGGTAACGGACGCCACGTACCCCAGCGTCAGCATGGCGCCGGCCGTGGCGCCCACCCGCTCGGGCTCGGCCAGCTCGGCAGGACCTGTCAGGCAGACGCTGAAGGCGACAGTGGTGCCGCCACCGGCCAGCGCGGCCCACAGCCAGGCAGCGTCCGGCCAGAACAGCAGGCCGATTGGCGCCGGCAGAGTGGCCAGGCCGGCCAGCGCCAGCACCGGCCGCCGTCCCACCACGTCGACCAGCGGCGTGGTCAGCAGGCCAACCGGAACGGCGACCAGCGCCACGGTGGCGGCTGGTCCCGCGGTCGCGGCGAGCGACCAGCCGTGGCTCATCAGGTACGCCGGCAGCCAGGAGCCGAAGGCGTAGAAGATGGCGCTCTGGCTGCCAAAGGCGATAGTCAGCGGCAGGAGGCCGGGGATACGCATGGCGTCGACCACGCTGCGCCAGGGCGAGCCCACGGTGGCCGCGGCGGACGTCGGCAGAGCGGCGCGGGCACGCTGCTCGCCGCGGGCGGCGACGGCCCAACCGGCCGCGCCGACGAGCGCCGCCAGGCCCCAGACGACGAAGAGGCCACGCCAGGAGAGCGCGCCCACCAGCACGAGCAGGGGCGGCGTCAGCGCGGTGCCGAGGAAGGCGCCGAGGATGAAGCCGTTGGAGTAGACCGCCGTCGCCAGCCCGACGCGTCCCGGCCAGGCGTCCCGGGCGACCCGCGGCAGCGCCGGCTGGAGGATGCCAATGGCGCCACCAAGCAGGGCGGTGGTGAGCGCCAGCAGCGCCGCCGACGACGCGAGGGCGCGCCCCGCGCCGGCCAGGCCGACCACGAGGAGGCCCACGGCCACCAACCGGCGCGCCCCAAAACGGTCGACCACGAGCCCACCTGGCAGGCCGCAGAGCCCCATGAAGAGCAGCGGCAGGCTGGGCAGCACGCCGGCCAGTGTAAAGCTCAGTCCCAGGTCAGCGACGACCAGCGGCAGGACCGGTCCGAGAGCGAAGAGCGGCGCCCGTCCGTTCACGGCCGCCAGCCAGGACAGGAGGAGCAGGGGCAATCGCGCGCGCAACGAGCCAGCATGCTACACGCACGCGGCGGGCGTCACCTGAGGTGTGGAGCCGCGTGCTAGGCTGAGGTGCATCCCGGAGGTGGCGCGATGACGCGGTTGACGGGTGGACAGGCCCTGGCTCGGGCCCTGCGGGCCGAGGGCATCGACACGGTTTTCGGGATCGTCGGGACGCACAACGCCCACCTGTTCGATGGGCTGTATCAGGAGGATGGCGTCAGGCTGGTGACGACGCGCCACGAGCAGGGCGCGGGGTTCATGGCGGACGGGTACGCCCGGGCGACCGGCCGGATCGCGGCATGTGTCGTCGTGCCCGGCCCCGGCCTGACGAACCTGATGACCCCGCTCGGCCAGGCCTTTCTGGACTCCGTGCCCGTGCTGGCCATCACCGGCCAGAATCCGACCGCGCGGCTCGACCCGGCGCTCGAGGAGTTCCACCAGCTGCGCGACTCCCTCGCCGTCGCCAGCGCTGTCACCGCCAGCGCCGTCCGGGCGACCAGCCCGGCCGCGACCGCCGCGGCCGTCCACGACGCCGTGGCGTTCATGCGCAGCCAGCGACCGCAGCCGACCCTGATCGAGGTGCCCCTGGACGTGGCCGGCGCGTCGGAGGAGGTGCCCGAGTGGCGGCCGCGGGGAAACCCCGCGCCCGCCCGGGGCGACACGGACGCCGTCCGCCAGGCGGGCGACCTGCTGCGGCAGGCGCGCCGACCTATGATCGTGGCCGGCGGCGGCGTGATCGGCGCCGACGCGGCCCCCCTGGTGCGGCGGCTCGCCGAGCGCCTCGGCGCACCGGTCGTCATGAGCCTCCACGGGCGGGGGGCGCTGGCCGACGACCACCCGCTCTCCCTGGGCGACGGCTGGAGCCGCCTGGACTATTTCGACGCCCTCTTCGACCAGTCCGATCTGTGCCTGGCGGTCGGCGTCTCTTTCGACGGTGTCACCGACCCGCGCCGCGGCGCCCGCCTGCCCAGCTCGCTGATCCACGTGGACATCGACCCGTCCGCCATCGGGCGACACCGGCCAGCGACCGTCGGGATCGTCGGCGACGCCTGTGCTGTTCTCCAGCAGCTCGACGCTGAGCTGCCGGCTGGCCACGCCGCCGCCCCGTGGTGCGATCTCCCCGCGGTGCGGGCTGGCAAGCAGCGGGCCCTCGAGGAGGCCGCCGGACCGGTCGTCCGCCTGCTGCGGGCGGTGCGCTCGGCCATCCCGCGCCACGCGCTGGTGGCCGACGATCTGTGCCTGCCCGGGTACTGGGCGCCGGCCGCGCTTGACGTCTTCGAGCCACGCACCTTCCTCCACCCGGGCACGTACGGAACGCTCGGCTACGCGCTGCCCGCCGCCATCGGCGCCCAGATTGGCCGGCCCGACCAGCCCGCCATCGCGCTGTGCGGCGACGGCGGCTTCCTGTACACCTCCCAGGAGCTGGCCACCGCGGTCCAGGAGGGAGTCCACCTGGTCGCGATCGTGTTCAACGACAACGCCTACGGCGCCCTGCGCCTGTACCAGGAGCGGCACTTCGCCGGCCGGCGTATCGGCGTCGAGCTCAGAAATCCCGACTTCGCGCGCCTGGGCGAGGCCTACGGCGCCCGCGGCGTGAAGCTCGCCAGCAGCGCCGACCTGGCGGATGCCGTCGCGGCAGCTGTCGGGCGGGCTGGCCCAACCGTTATCGAGTGCCCGCTAGACGGTGAGCTGGCGACCTGCCGCCCCCCCTGGATGGTCTGAGCCGGCCCGCGCCAGCCGCGCCCGCGGCGGGTAGATCAGCACGTCGACCCCGGCGGCGTAGTGGACGAGGGGTGGCGGCCCGCTGGGCTCCGGTAGGTGGGCGGCGGCGATGAGCGTATCCGAGAGGTCCAGGACCCGCGCCGCCTGGGCGGGGTACGGTCGGTGGTGGACCTGCGCCGTCCACAGCATCGGGCCCCGCCTGACGTGGAGCAGGTAGCGCTCGAGCAGAAAGTGGGCCAGCGTGCCGGGCGCCGAGGGCCCGAGATGGTCGCCGAGCTGGTACCGGACGGCCAGCCCCGGCCGGCCGCCGCCAACCCGACTCAGCCGGTAGTCGGCGGCGCCGTCGCCGTGGCGGAGCTTGCCCTTGGCCAGGAAGTAGGGCAGGCCAAAGGCGGCGCGGGCGCCAACGACCGCGAGCAGCGAAGCGGCGTCGAGCGAGAAGAAGTACACGCCAGGAGCCCGTCCGTCCAGATGCACGTAGGTGCGGACGTTCGTCTCGAGAAAGCTCAACCCCAGGGCCGCGGGCGTCGCCACCACCCTGGCCCGCCGCACCACGAAAGGCACCAGCCCCACGTACGCAACATCGTCGAACAGGTCGATGGCAAGCGGGGCGGGCACCAGGGGACGGAGAACCTCGACAGCCACCGGCCAGTGCATGAAGAGCAGCTCCCGCCACTGCTGGGTCATCGCCGGCTGACCCCCGGGCCGACGTGTCGGCATGATCCGGTCAATGGCGTTTTCGTTCACGCTACGTCCACGTCCCGCCAGCCAGCGGCGGTTGACACATGGTTGAGCACCCGCCTAGTATCGCCCCGGGCGCCTGCGGGGGGCGCTCACGGTGATGCCGCGCCGCCGCCGCGGCTGAGGGCCTTCGCGCCCACGTTCGTCCGCGGCGGGTCGACACGGGAGTCCACACGGGGGGCTGTATGGCCAACGATCCTGAATCGCTACTCCGCGCGAAACTCACCAAGCGGCGCTTTCTCACGTCGGCGACGGCGCTTGGCACCCTGCCGCTGGTGGCGGCCGTCCTCAACGCGTGCTCCCCGCCGCCGCCACCGAGCGCCGCGGCCCCCACCGCTGCCCCAGCCGCGGGCGGCGGAGCCCCTGCCCAGGCCCAGGGTCCGGCCAGTGGCCCGCTCAAGTTCGTCGGCTGGCAGTACCACCCGGAGATTGTCGAGCAGAACGTCAACACGTTCAAACAGCTCTACAACGAGGACGTCTCGTACCAGCTGGTTCCTGGCGAATACCACGCGATCGCCGAAACCAAGCTCATCGGCGGCGAGCACTTCGACATGATGTACTCCGAAGAGGACCATCTTGTTCGGTGGATGAAGGCATCGTGGATCAAGGATATCGACGCAATGCCGGGTGCAAAGGACATGGCGAAGCTCATGTACCCGAGCAACGTCAAGGATCTGACGACGCCCGAGGGCAAGCTGGGCGGTCTTCCTTACTACAGCGGACACAACGCCTTCATTTACAACGACCAGCACACGTCACAGCTCCAGAACTTCAAGCCGCCCACCACGTGGCAGGAGGTCATGGACGTCTCCAAAGAGCTGAAGGCGAAGAAGATCGCGGACTACCCATACCTGAGCGCCTGGTACCGCACCTGGGCGTCGCTCTCCTGGAGCCTGTTCTCGATCTGGTACTCGGAAGGCGAGCCCGTTTTCGACGACAACTTCGACCCGACCTTCAAAGACGGCGGCGTCGCCTTCCAGAAAGTGCTCGAGTGGCACAAGAGCATGTTCGACCAGGGTCTGGTCCAGCCGGACATCCTGACGCTCCAGGAGGAAGCGCTGCCGGAGTACCAGACGGGTCGCCACACGTTCATGGTCTTGCACGACTACGACCAGAAGACCATGAACGACCCGAAGCAGTCAAAGGCGGCCGGCTCGGTGAAGAACGCGTTGATGCCCGGCAAGACGCACGAGACCTTCATCTGGACCGCCATGTACCTCATGGGAGGCAAGCCGATCAGCGACGAGCGCGCCTGGAACATGATGCAGTTCTTCGGCGGCAAGGCGAAGGACGGCCAGTACCACGTGGCGAAGCGCTGGGCTCTGGACTTCGGCCTGGGCACGGCCTGGAAAGAGGTCGTCGAGGATCCCGAGGTCGTCGCTCAGTGGAAGACCTGGCGCGACCTGGACACCACGACGAAACAGATCAACACATCGCGCGGCCGCGGCATCTCGAAGGCGCTCTGGTTTCCCGAGTGGGACATGTACATGATGGGTGCGGTCCAGGACTATATCCAGGGAAAGACGGAGATCGGCGCGCTGATCAAAGACCTGTACGACAAGGCAGTCGCCCTGAAGAAGCAGTACGCTGAGTAGGGTCCGCCGTTGTTCGGCACCGCTCGAGCGGGGGAGCATGCTCGGTGACGACGGTTAGCGACAGGGCGACGGCGCTGCGGAACGTCGCCGATACTCCCATCCGGTACGGTGAGCTCCAGCGGCGCGAGCGCGTTTTCGCGGCGCTGATGATCCTGCCAACGGCTGTCGCCGTCCTGGCAGTGACGGCCTTCCCGTTCTTCTACTCCGCGTGGCTCAGCCTGAACCAGTCGAATCAGTTCACCAAGCGGTGGAGCTTCGTCGGACTCGCCAACTACGTTGAGATCTGGAGCAGTGGCGACCTGCGCGACGCGTTTGGGCGGAGCATCTACTTCAGCCTGAGTACGGTGGTCGGGGGAACCCTGCTCGGCCTGCTGATGGCCCTTGCCCTCAACGAGCGATTTCGCGGGCGCGGTGTCATGCGCAGCCTGGTTCTGCTGCCCTGGTCGATGTCCGGCGTGGTCGTCGGCTACCTGTGGGGATGGATCTTCAGCGGCGAGTACGGCACGCTCAACGCTGTCCTGAACCAGACGGGGCTGGCCCATTCATACATTCCCTGGTTGTCCCTGCCCGACGTCGCACTGAACGTTGTCGCCGTCGTCTACGTGTGGCAGCAGGCTCCCCTGGCCGCCCTCCTGTTCCTGGCCGCTCTCCAGGCAATCCCGCAGAGCCTCTACAACGCCGCCAAGGTGGACGGCGCCGGCTCATTGAGGCGCTTCTGGCACATCACGCTGCCGTGGCTGCGGTCGATGGGTTTGCTCGTGGTCATCCTGGCGACGATCAACTCGGTTCTCGCGTTCGACCTGTTCTTCCTGCTCACCGGCGGTGGGCCAGGTACCGCCACAACGGTTCTCTCCTGGCTCGGCTACGCATACGCTTTCCACTTCTTCAAGTTTGGCCAGGGGGCAGCGACGCTGTACGTGCTGAGCATCCTCTGCCTCATCCTGGCGTACGTGTACATGCGGCTTCTGCAAGGCAGCCCCGCGGGCGACCGCGCTGCTCCCCTCGACGACCGGTCGCTCACGGGCCCAGCGGCGGCCAGCCGCCCGCGCGTCACGATCACGCGCCGGCGGGCGGAGCTGGCGGCGCGCCCGCGCGTGATGTCGCCGCGGCTCGCCGCTACCCTCAGACGGATCGGGCTGTACTTTGCGGTGGCTGCTATCGCGCTGTGGGTGATCTTGCCGTTCTACGTCCTGGTCACCGCGAGCTTTTCGTACACGGTCGACCTGCTGGGCCGGCCGCCGAAGTACGTGCCGATCCCGCCCACGCTCCAGAACTACTGCAACATCTTCCTTGGCGAGATCGCGTGCAATACCGGGCTCGGCTTTGGCGGTACAACCTCCTCCCAGATGGTCGTTTCTGGCTTGCGCAACAGCTTCATTGTTGCCGCGTCCGTCACCATCATCAACCTCGTCATCGGCAGCCTCGCTGGCTACGCCTACGCCCGTTACCAGAGCTTTGCATTCATGCGCACCACTCTGTGGATCCTGATGATGACGCGCATGATTCCTGGCTTGGCCATAGCCATCCCGTTTTTCATCCTTTTCCAGTCCGTCGGCCTGATCGACACGAAGCTCGCGCTCATCATCACGTACACGAGCTTCATTTTGCCCTTGACAGTGTGGATCATGAAAGGCTACTTCGAGACGCTGCCAACGTCGCTCGAGCGGGCCGCGCTCGTAGACGGCTGTAGTCGACTTGGGGCGTTCCTGAAGATCATCGTCCCTGTTGCGCGACCCGGCTTGGTCGCGGCTGGGATCTTCACGTTCATTGTGGCGTGGAACGAGTTTTTGTTCGCGCTGATCCTCACGGGGACGGCGAATGCGCAGACAATCCCCGTTGTCATCTCGGGCTTTACCCAGCAGGTCCGCAGTAGCCAGTACGGCTCGATCTTCGCGAGTGGCGTTGTGGCGATACTGCCGCCCGTGCTCGTCGCCTTGCTGTTCCAGCGCTACCTGGTGCAAGGGATGACGTCCGGCTCGACGAAGGAATAGGCGCCGCCTGGAGGCAGCCATGGCAAAGGTGACACTCGATCGGTTGGCCAAGCGCTTCAAAGAGGTGCGTGCGGTGGACGACCTGTCGCTGGAGATACAGGACGGAAGCTTCGTGACGCTCGTTGGGCCATCCGGCTGTGGCAAGAGCACCACCCTGTACTGCATCGCCGGTCTGGAGGAGCCCACTGGGGGACGGATCCTCTTCGACGACCGCGTTGTCAACGAGATGTCGCCGCGAGACCGCAATGTCGCGATGGTATTCCAGGACTACGCGCTGTATCCGCACATGACCGTTTTCGACAATATCGTCTTCGCCCTGAAGATGCGCTCGATGGGTCGGGACGAGATGCGCCGCCGCGTGGATGAGGTTGCCAGCGTGCTGGGCCTGTCCGGCTTGCTGGCGCGTCGGCCCGCGCAGCTCAGCGGCGGCCAACGGCAGCGCGTGGCGTTGGCGCGTGCCATCGCCCGGGATCCCGTGGTGTTCCTGATGGACGAGCCACTCTCCAACCTGGATGCCGGCCTGCGGGTGAACACCCGGACCGAGATCAAGAGGCTCCAGCGCGAGCTCTCGACGACGACGATCTTCGTCACCCACGACCAGGAGGAGGCGATGGTGCTCTCGGACCAGATCGCCGTCATGAAGGATGGGATTCTCCAGCAGTTTGGCACGCCTACCGAGGTGTTCAACCGCCCCCGGAACCAGTTCGTCGCCGACTTCATCGGCAGCCCGAAGATGAACTTTGTGCCGGGTGGGCTGGAGGAGCGCGACGGCGAGCTGTGGTTCCGCGGTCAGGGCGTCGCTCAGCGCGTCCCGCCGGGCGGCGACGTGGCGGCGCTGATGAACGGCACCGGGCGGGTCAGCGAGATTGTCCTGGGGGTCCGGCCCCACGACATCACGGTGCAGGTTCCGAATGGTGACGTCGACGGTTGGCAGTCGGGAGCCCAGGTGCTCCTGACGGAGCCGGTTGGCCCGGTCACCTTTGTCGATTTCGAAGTTGGCGGGCGCACCATACGCGCCAGCGCCAGCCCGGACGTGGCCGTGGAGCGCGGCCAGCAGATCTCCTTTCGCTTCAACGAACGTGGCGTGCATCTGTTCAACGCGGACACCGGCGACCGGATCGCCAGTGTTTAGCATCGCGTATCGCGTATCTCGTGTCCGGCGCTTAGCGCCTAGGGGAGTGTCGTCGTGAAGGCTGCTGTTCTGTACGAGTTCCGTGAGCCGATGGTCGTCGAGGATGCCGATCTTGACGAGCCCAGGCAGGGCGAGGTCCTGGTCCGGCTCGTCGCCAGCGGCGTCTGCCACAGCTGCCTGCACGCGGCGGACGGCTCCTGGGACTGGGCCATCGTGCCGAGCGTCCTCGGCGACGAGGGCGCGGGGATCGTGCAGGCGGTCGGCGCCGGGGTCACGACCTTGCAGCCTGGCGACCACGTCATCCTGTCGTGGTCGCCCACGTGTGGCCGCTGTCGCTACTGCGTCACAGGTCGACCGCAGCTGTGCGAGCGGCGGCCGGGCGGTGGCTACCTGTACGACGGGACGACGCGCATCCACGTGCGCGGCAAGGACATCAAGCACTTCGGCCCCAGCACGTACGCCTCCGAGATGGTCGTCCCGGAGAACAGTGCCGTGAAGATCCGGGACGACATGCCGCTGGACAAGGCCGCGCTCATCGGCTGCGCGGTCACGACCGGCGCCGGCGCCGTGATCAACACCGCCCGGGTGCGCGCGGGCGCCAGTCTGGCGATCTTCGGCACGGGCGGGATCGGGCTGAACGCTATCCAGGGCGGCCGCCTCTCCGGGGCGTATCCCCTGATCGCTGTCGACGTGGCCGACAACAAGCTGGAGTTCGCCCGCTCTCTGGGCGCCACGCACACGGTCAACGGCGCGCGCGAGAACGTCGTCGAGGCCATCCGCGCGTTGACGGACGGCCGCGGCGCCGAGTACACGGTCGTCGCCGTTGGCTCTGTTCCGGCCATGCAGCAAGCCTGGGACGGGCTGGCGCCCGGCGGTACCTGCGTCGTCATCGGCGCCCCTGCCTCCGGCGAACGGATGACGGTCGATCCGCTGAACCTGTACCGCGACGAGAAGCACCTGACCGGGTCGCGCTACGGCTCGGCGCGCGTCTTCGACGACTTCGGCCGCTTCGTGGACCTGTACCTCGGGGGCAGGCTGGAGCTCGACGCCCTGGTCACCAAGCAGTATGGGCTGGACGACATCAACGAGGCACACCGCGCCCTGGCCGCCGGCGAGAACATGCGCGGGCTCATACTGTTCTAGTGACGTCGAACGGGACAGTCGGGCGCGAGACGGGCGCCCACCGCAAGCGGGTCGAGGACCCGAAGCTGGTCCAGGGCCACGGCCGCTACGTCGAGGACATCCAGCTGCCGGGCACCCTGGAGGTGGCGTTCGTGCGCAGCCCGCACGGGCACGCCCGGATCGCCCGGGTCCACCTCGAGGCGGCCAGAGGGGCCGCCGGCGTCGTCGCCGCCTGGTCGGGCCGGGACGTGGCGGACGCCCCACGCATCCCCAACCGCATCCAGTTTGCCGAGCTGAACGTGTCACCATTGCCGCCGCTCGCCCACGACGCCGTGGCGCTGGTTGGCTACCCGGTCGCCGCCGTGGCCGCTACCGATCGCGGCCTGGCCTACGATGCCGCCGGGCTCGTCGAGGTCGACTACGATCCCCTGCCGGTGGTCGTCGACGCCGAAGCGGCTCTGGCCCCGGGCGCGCCGCTCGTCCACCCCGAGCTGAAGACCAATCTCGCCTACCGCATCGCCAAGGAGGGCGGCGACGTGGACGGCGCGTTCGCCCGCGCCGACCACACAGTCTCCCTGCGCCTTGCCCATGGCCGCCTGGCCCAGGTGCCGATGGAGCCGCGCGGCATCCTGGCGAGCTACGACCGCGCGGCCGACGTCCTCACCGTCTGGCGCTCGACGCAGTCTCCTTTCCTGACGCGCAGCCTGCTGAGCGCGGTGCTGGGCCGACCGGAGGACGCCATCCGGGTGATCGCCCCCGACGTGGGAGGCGCCTTCGGCTCCAAGAGCGCCCTCTACCCCGACGAGCTGACCGTCGTTCTGCTGGCGATGCGGTTGGGCGCCCCGGTTCGCTGGATCTCGTCCCGGACCGAGGATTTTCACCTCACCGTGCAGGGTCGCGACCAGACGAACCTGGTGGACGCGGCGTTCACCCATCAGGGGGTTGTGACGGGCCTGAAGGTGCGGTGCCTGTTCAACGTGGGCGGCGTCCTGATGCACCCGGTCGCCACCCCGCCGATCCGCGTCGCCGACTACGCCACCGGCGCGTACCACATCGACGCGTACCGCGTGGAGGCGCTCGGGGTCTACACCAACACCGCGCCCACCGGTCCGTACCGGGGTGCTGGTCGGCCGGAGGCCGCCTTCATCGCCGAGCGGATGATCGAGGAGGTGGCGCGAGCGCTTAGCCGCGATCCGGTCGAGGTGAGGCGGCGCAACTTCATCGCCCCAGACCGGTTCCCGTACCGGACGCCCGTTGGCTCAACGTACGACAGCGGGAACTACGAGCTCGCCCTGGGCGAGGCGCTGCGGTTGGCCGACTACGACGGCTTCCGTGAGCGCCAACGTCAATCGCGGCGAGCCGCCAGCGAGGCTGGCCAGCCGGTGCCGCTGGTCGGGATCGGCGTCGCGACGACGATCGAGGTGAGTGGCCAGGGGCAGGAGTTCGGCGGCATCGACGTCGAGGCCGACGGCACCGTCGTCGCGCGCACCGGCTCGTCGTCGCACGGCCAGGGCCACGAGACGAGCTTCGCCCAGGTGATCGCCGACCGGCTGGGCGTTCCTTTCGAGCGGGTGCGCATCCTGCACGGCGATACGGCGAGCACGCCGACCGGCGGTGGGACCGGCGGTAGCCGCAGCCTGGTGGTCGGCGGCGGCGCCCTGGCTGCCAGCGCCGAGGCGGTGAAGCAGAAAGCGATTGCCGTCGCGGCCGCGCTCCTCGAGGCTGCCGCCGTCGATCTCGTGTACGCCCGGGGTGGCGTGGAGGTGGTGGGGGCTCCGGACCGCCGCGTGAGCCTGGCCGAGCTGGCGCTGGCCGCGGACCGGGGTACGGGTCTGCCGCCTGGTGAGCGCGGCTTGCGGCACGAGGGCAGCTTCGCCCCGGCTGGCGACGCGATCCCTTTCGCCGCCACTGTCGCGGTGGTGACCATCGAGCGGGAGACAGGCCGCGTCCACCTGGACCGGGTTGTGGCAGTGGACGACTGCGGCACAGTCGTCAACCCGCTGATCGTGGATGGCCAGGTGGCCGGCGGACTGGCCCAGGGCCTGGCCGAGGCGCTCTACGAAAGAGTCGTGTTCGGCGACGACGGCCAGCTGCTGACGGCCAACCTGCTGGACTACGCCATGCCCAGGGCTGACGCGGTACCCGCGTTCGAGCTGGGCCTGGTCGAGACGCCGTCGCCGAACAACCCGCTGGGCGCCAAGGGGATCGGGGAATCGGGCTGCGTATCGGGTCCGCCGGCCATCGTCAATGCCGTCCTGGACGCGCTGTCCCCGCTCGGCGTCCGCCAGCTGGACATGCCGCTGACGAGCGAGAAGCTGTGGCGCGCGGTCTGCGCAGCATCGGCGTAGCCACCGCTTCGGGAGCGGACACGCCGCGACTGGCGCGGGATGCGTGATCCCTAGGTGTACTGGCGCGGGAACAGGGTTGTGCAGCGCGTGGTCCGGGTGGGGCCGTCCAGGCAGACCTGGGACGCCTCCAGCCAGCGGGCTAGGTGTGGCGTCTTCGTGTGGGAGGCGAAGGCCGCCTCGTCGCGGTAGACCTCGTAGAAGTAGTAGGTGTCCGGGTCGGCCTGGTTCTGGAGGACGTCGAAGCGGAGGCAGCCGGGCTCGTCGCGAACGGAGCAGATGGAGTCGTGCTCGATAGCCTGAAGGAACTGCTCGCGCTTGTCGGGCTTCACATTGACAGTCACCATGAGTGCAAACATCGAGATCCTCTCGTGCCTCGCGGCGTACGCGGGGTGCGAGCCATGGTACCGAGACGGTCGTCGCGGCTGATACGCTGGGCGGCACGCCTGTTTTCGGGAGACCCTAGCCCATGAGCAGCCCCGCCGGGTCCGACCAGAGCGCGGAGCGGGTGCGTCGCACCATCGCGGAGCGGCTGGCGCAGATCGATTCGCCGGAGAAGGCGGACGAGGTGGTGCGACGCATCGCGCAGGGGGTGCCTTCTGGCTCTGAGCAGGAGGTGGGCGACCGTACCGCGGAGGACTCTGCGCCAGCGGCGGTGGAGGTGGAGCGGGCCGGAGCGGCCCCGGACGAGGCGGGCGCGGCCGCGACGCTGATCGAAACCGCCGCGCAGGCGGTCGCGCCGACGGACCAGGCCGGCGCGGTGGTCGCGGGGGCGCAGGAGGCGCTGACCGAGCGGGCGGACACGCCCGTGTCGCCAGACGCCGAGCGCGGCCGCCAGGTGCTCAAGGCTGCCATGCTGAAGCGCATGGCGCCCCTCCAGGCGCTCGACGCTCGCGTGTACCTGGCGATCAATGGCGTGCCACACCCGCCGTGGCTCGACGCGGTGGGCCACGGTATCGCCGTCCTCACCCGTGGCGGTGCGCTGTGGGTAGCCGGAACTCTCGTGGCCTACGTCCTCCGCGTACCGCGGTCGAAGCGGGCGCTCACGCGGCTGCTGCTGTCCGTGGTGGGAGCGACGTGGGCTGTCGAGTTTCCCATCAAGCGCGCGGTCCGACGGCGGCGGCCGTTCGTGGACGTCGTGAGCGCGATAGTGGTGGGCAAGAAGCCGGGCAGCTGGTCGTACCCCAGCGGCCACACGACGGCGTCTTTCGCGTGCGCCCGCGTGCTCAGCAGCGTGTGGCCGGGCGGAGCGCCCGTGTTCTACACGTTGGCCTCGGTCGTCGGCGTCAGCCGCGTCTACGTGGGCGACCACTACCCCGGCGACGTGCTCTCGGGCGCGACCTGCGGGCTGGTCCTGGCGGAGGTGCTGTACCGACTGGTGCGGCGGGTGCTCGGCTGACCGGGCGCCGGCGGCCGGCCGCGCCTACTTCTTGGTGAGGCTGTAGCCGACGCCGAGCACGGCCTTGATGCCGCCGTTGCTATTCGGTGGCAGGCCGACCTTCTTGCGGATGTGGCAGATGTGCGTCTTGAGCAGGTTCGAGTTGCCCTCGTCGTAGTAGCCCCAGGCGTACTCGATGAGCCGCGAGTAGGGGATGATGCGGCCCTCGTTCAGCGCCAGCATGTACAGGATGCGGAACTCCAGGCGGGTCAGCTGCACCGGCTCGCCGTTGCGCGTCACCTCGTGCGACTGGAGGTTCAGGACGAGGTCGCCGACCTCGACCTGGCTGGCTGGCTCCCGGTACGGGTCGGTCTGGCAGCGGCGCAGGACGGTCTTCATGCGGGCCGCCAGCTGCTTGGCGCTGAACGGCTTGGTCATGTAGTCGTCGGCGCCGATCTGCAGGCCGCGCAGGATGTCCTCCTCGTCGTCGCGGG
>JAABUZ0100000520.1_pt1 | contig 93404 bp, 83 predicted proteins | sample 5562091 | NCBI WGS metagenome assembly JAABUZ01 (sample SAMN12813069, study PRJNA571459) | rock metagenome | isolation source: Antarctica rocks | place: Antarctica: Victoria Land, Linnaeus Terrace sud | collected 2015-12-21
GCCCAGGGCGCACCGCTGGGCGTATGCAATACGCCCCTACCCCCCGAAGATCGCCCACGGGATCGACAACCAAATGGTCCTGGCGCTGTTCTGCCTGGCCGCCCGGTGGTCGCTGCAGCGCCGGTCGCTACAATGGAACGACCAGTACACGTTGGCCGACATACCCTGGCAGTGCATAGGGGCTGCCGAGACACATCAGTGCCCGTGGTTTGCCATGCGACGTCAGTCGCAGGTTGTCGTGGGAACGCAAACTCATCTGCGCCAAGCTATACTAGCCGTCGCTCGGACGATGGCATAACGCTTGCGTCGCTCAATATAACTGACACGACGTGTCGATCGTGGTGAAAGAAGCGGATAGAGAGCAAGATGAAACCGCAAGGCAAGACGGCGCTGGTGACGGGCTCCGACAGCGGCATCGGGCAGGCCATCGCGGCGACGTTCGCCTGCGAGGGCGCGCGGGTGCTGGTGCATTACGATACCGACGAGCAGGGCGCGCGTACCACCAAAGGGCAGATCGAGGCGCAGGGCGGGCAGGCCGAGGTCGCGCAGGCCGATCTGTCCGACCCCGCGCAGGCCCAACGCCTCTTCCAGCCGGCCGTCGAGGCGTTGGGCCGCGTCGACATCCTGGTCAACGACGCGGGAACCGGGTCGCAGGTTAGCGCACTGGAAGACCCTGAGCAGGCCAAACAGGCGACCGGCCAGATCCCGATGGGCCGGCCCGGTCAGCCGCAGGAGGTCGCCAACATCGCCCTGCTGCTCGCCTCCGACGACGCCAGCTACGTCACCGGCAGCACCTATTTCGTCGACGGCGGCCTGATGCAGCACATCGGCGGCGCGTAGCCTCCCGGCCGCGTCCCGTCCGCGCTCGTCGCACCAGCCCATAGTTACCGAAGAGAGGAGTGGTCCATGGCTCAGAGCACGATTGGTAGCGGCGTCCAGCGCGAGGTCCACCTGGCGAAGCGGCCCGACGGCTGGCCCACCCTGGGCGACTTCGCGGTCGTGGAGACGCCTATCCCGGAGCCGGCCGAGGGCCAGGCGCTGGTGCGCAACGTCTTCATGTCGGTCGATCCCTATATGCGCGGGCGCATGAACGACGCCAAATCGTACACGCCGCCCTTCCAACTGGGCAAAGTGATGCAGGGCGGGGCCATCGGCTACGTCGTGTCCTCGCGTTCGCCCGCTCTCAAAGAGGGCGACGTGGTAAGCTCGATGAACGGCTGGCGCGAGTATTTCGTCTCCGACGGCCGCGGCCTACAGACAGTCAGGCCCGTCGCAGCGCCGCTCTCGGCCTACCTGGGCACGTTGGGCATGCCGGGCCTGACCGCGTACGTGGGGCTGCTCGACATCGGTCAACCCAGGGAGGGCGAGACGGTCTTCGTCTCGGCGGCCTCCGGCGCGGTCGGCAGCGTGGTCGGGCAACTGGCCAAACTCAAGGGCTGCAAGGTCATCGGCAGTGCGGGCTCGGACGAGAAGGTGCGCGTGCTGCGCGACGAGCTTGGCTTCGACGGCGCCTTCAACTACAGAGTGACCCGCCCGGCGCAGGCCTTGCGCGAGTTGGCGCCCAACGGCATCGACATCTACTTCGACAACGTCGGCGGCGACCACCTGCAGGCGGCCCTCTCCGCGATGAACAATTTTGGGCGCATCCCGCTCTGCGGCATGATCTCGCAGTACAACAACACCGCGCCGACGCCCGGTCCCAGCAACCTGGCCTTGATGGTCGGCAAGCGTCTCACCATGCGCGGCTTCCTTGTTTCTGACCACATGGATCGCATGCCGGCGTTCCTGCAAGAGGTCGGCGGCCACGTGGCCGCGGGCCGCATCGTCTCGCGCGAGACCATCGTCGGGGGCGTGGAGCGAGCGCCCGAAGCGTTCCTGGCCCTGCTGCGCGGCGAGAACATCGGCAAGATGGTCGTCCGCGTCGGACCCGACCCCTCTTAAACCGGCGTCTGACGGCTGTACTGCGTCCAGAGCGTGTTGTGCGGCCCGATGCGGAACGTGTTGTCGGTCCCGTTTAGGATGGCCGACCAGGAGACCCGCGCGGCCAGCGCCTCGCCGAGGGCCCGCAGTTCAGAGGCGCTACCGAGGTCGTCGAGCCCGATGTTGCGGGGCAGGCGCGGGTCGAGGCGGTAGAGCGCGGCCTGCGAAAAGTGGCGCTGCACCAAGGCCGTCTGCTGCTCGCCCGGCGAGCGCAGCAACTGGTCCAGCACCCAGCTCAGCCAGGTGCCCAGCCAGCGCGGCCGCTCCGGCGCGATGTAGCGCCCCGTGCCCAGGGAGACAACCGTGGTCTCCTCGGGCCTGGAGCGTCCGGCGTCGGTGTAGTAAAACGCCTCGACGCAAGCCTGGTAGACAGGGTTGCCGGCCACGCCGACGCCGCCGTCGACCAGGGGGCCGATCGGCGTCGCGCCGGGCGGCCTCGTCGCCGGGTCCTCGCGGACCGTCCAGGGTTGGAAGTAGGTCGGAGCGGCCGACGAGGCCGTGGCGCAATCGGCCAGGCGCAGGTGTCCCGTCCGCCGCGCGTTGACCGGCGCGTCGCGCACGAAGTACCACGGCATGCCGTCGCGCAGCCCCGTGGCCGTGATTAGCAGGTCGATCGGCGCATCGTTCAGCGTCCAACCGCGCGCGGGGCCAAGCTCCCGCACGATGAGGTCGTGCAGCCGTTGCGTGGAGTAGAGGGCGCCGGTGAACAGGCGCACCAGTTGACCCCACGGCCGCTGCGTAAAGACCTCCCCCGCCCGGTTGAGGTAGAGGTCCAGGATGCGGGCGGCGGGGATGCCGGCCGCCAGGAGGGCGGCGATGACTGCGCCGGTCGAGGTACCGGCGGCGAACGAGAAGGTCTCGCGGACGGGGCGCGCGGTGTCGCGCTCGAGGGCAACCAGGAGCGTCAGCGGGATGATGCCGCGGATGCCGCCCCCGTCGATCGTCAGGATGTAGCGCCTGGTCAACGTTCCTCCTCATGGTGCATGCCCCAGTGTATCCGGTCTTGGCTGGCTGGCCGCGCCCCGTGCATACCGTGCGCCGTATCCAGGCTTTGGGTGGGGACGCACTGGTATCATGTGGGTAGGAGAGAGTCTAACAGAAGGGTGGGCGCCACGTATGTCCAGACGACGTCTTCGTGACAGTGAGCCAGTGCGCTGGGAACCGGGAGCCATGACCTCCTGGGACGCCGGCCGCGCCGACATCATGACCCTGATCGACGAGGCAGAGATCGACTCGTTCGGCCTGATCCCCTGGGGCTCGAACTATACCTTCCTGGTGACGCTGCGGCACCCCATCGAGGGTTGCAGCTATGCCGTCTACAAGCCGCGCCGCGGGGAGGCGCCCCTCTACGATTTCCCGGAGGGCACCCTCTACAAGCGCGAGCGCGCGGCCTACGTCATCAGCGCGGCCCTGGGCTGGGGATTGGTCCCGCCCACGGTGATCCGCGACGGCCCCTACGGCGTGGGCACGGTGCAGCTCTTCGTCGACGCCGATACCAACGCGCACTATTTCACCTTCGGCGAGAGGGCCCGCGACGTGGCGTGCCGCATCTGCCTGTTCGACTGCATCATAAACAATACGGATCGCAAAGCCGGGCATATCCTGCTAGCCGCCGATGGCCAGGTCTGGGCGATCGACCACGGCCTGACCTTCAGCGCCACCCCCAAGCTGCGCACGGTTATCTGGGATTTTGCCGGCGAGCCGTTCCCGCCGCAACTGGCGCGCGACGTGCGCGCGCTGCTGCCCTTACTGGACAAGGACGCGGAGCCCGTGGCGGATCTCAAGACGCTGCTGAGCGGGCGCGAGTGCGACGCGCTACGACGCCGCGCCGAACGGCTGCTCGAACACGGTAGCTATCCCCAGCCAACGTCGTACCACTCCATGCCCTGGCCATCGGTTTAGCGGTTCGTTGTTAGTTGTTGTCGTGCGGCGACACCATCAACGTCTCCTCGCTGGGCGCGTTCCAGTTTTCGGCGCTGACATATAGCGCTACGAAGGCATACGTCAATGTTTTCATCGAGGCAGTCCAACGTGAAGTGGCAAGTACGGGGGTAAGGTTCCAATCGCTCTGCCCTGGGTTTACGCGCACCGCGTTTCACACACGCATGGAAGTGGATCCAAAGCAAAATTGGGGCGTGCCAGATAGCTGGTGGATGACACCGGAGGTCATCGTGGATGCCTCCTTAGCTGGGCTTGAACAAGGGGAAGTCGTTTGCATTCCTGGCTTGGATGATCCAGTTCTGCTTGCCGAGATCTACAACGCCCAGGATCGACTCGTGCAACGAGCGATCGCGGCCGGGTATCCTGCCTCACGCTATATACATCGCGGGTAGAGAAATCCCGCACCTAGCAGGCATGGTCTCGCTCGGCGATCACACGGAAACTTGTCTATCGTGGCCACTCCGTTCCAGGTTCATACATCCAGGCCCGCCACATAGCCTAAGTGCTTCAATGCTCTACCCGGCTCATACTGTATCATTGGCAGTCGAGCAACCTGCGGAGACAGTATTTCTCTCTGACAAGCTGCCAGGCTGCTAGCTAATGGCCAACCGGCTACTGGACGATGTGCTATGCTCCGAGCAGAGGGACACGCGCACGGTGATAGTGGCCAAAGCTACTATCACTGTTGGCGCCAGACCGGTTGCCTGCCGCGCGCGAACCCCATGAGGTTGGCCGCGCGTGGTCCGGTGGCCGTCACCGACGGCGGACTCGGCCCGGCCTCCTGCTAGCGGAAAGTGACCGGCCCCTGGCTTTGAAAGGCGTGTGCTATGTCCACTCCCCCACCCTCTCCGTTCGACCCCGACTCGCTGCTCGGGCGGCGGTCGCGCCCGCCGCTGCTGCCGTTGCTCTCCCTTGGCCTGGCCGTCTACGCCTACGCGCGCTCGCAGCGGGGCGTGGGCCAGCGCGCCGAGAACGGCGGCGTCACCTTTAAGGATGTCGCCGGCGCCGACGATGCACGCCGCGAGCTGGAAGACATCGTCGGCTTCCTGAAATCGCCGCAGTCCTACCGCCGCCTGGGCGCCCGCGTCCCGCGCGGCGTGCTGCTCGTCGGCGCTCCGGGGACGGGCAAGACGCTACTGGCGCGCGCCGTGGCGGGCGAGGCTAGCGTCCCCTTCTTCAGCATGTCCGGCTCCGCCTTCCTGGAGAAGTACGTTGGGGTCGGCGCGTCGCGGGTGCGCTCCCTGTTCGCCCAGGCGCGCCGGTCGGCGCCCTGCATCGTCTTCATCGACGAGATCGACGCCGTCGGCGGCGCGCGCACCAACGGGCGCGACAACGCCGAGCGCGACCAGACGCTCAACCAGCTGCTGATCGAGATGGACGGGTTCGCCCCCGCCACGGGCGTGGTCGTCCTGGCGGCGACCAACCGCCCGGACATCCTGGACGACGCGCTGGTGCGCCCCGGCCGCTTCGACCGCCGCGTGACGCTCTCGCTGCCCGACCGCGCGGCCCGCCAGGCCATCCTGGGCATCCACACGCGCGACGTGCCTCTGGCCCCCGACGTCGACCTCGGGTCCGTCGCGGCGCAGTCCAGTGGCATGACGCCGGCCGACCTGGCGGGCATCGTCAACGAGTCCGCGCTGCTGGCGGCGCGCCGCAAGGCCCAGTCCGTCACCAGGGCCGATTTCAACGAGGGCTTGCTACGCGTGGCGGCGGGACCGGAGCAGCGCGGCCGTATCATCCCCGACGACGTCAAGCGCGTCATCGCCGTGCACGAGGTGGGCCACGCCGTGGTGATGGCCTCGCTGCCGCACTGCGACCCCGTGCGCCAGATCCAGGCGCTGCCGCGCGGCGATGCCCTGGGCGTCACCGTGACCGGCCCGGCCGACGACCGCTACCTGCTCTCCGTCGACGCGCTGCGCGACCGCATGGCCGCGCTGATGGGCGGCCGGGCGGCGGAACAGGAGTTTACCGGCCAGTTGACCACGGGGGCGCAAAAGGATATCTCCGAGGCCTACGCTATCGCGCGGCGCATGGTGACCGAGTTCGGCATGAGTGCGCTGGGTCCGCTGGCCATCGAGCACGAGCACCGCGTGGGCCACGATCTGGCGGGCCAGATCGACGTCGAGCAGCGGGCGTTGGTCGACGAGGCCGACCGCCGCGCCAGGGCCATCGTGGAGTCGCGCCGCGCCGCCATCTCCGCCATCGCCGAGCACCTGGTCGTCGTCGAGACCATGACCGGCGACGAGTTGAAGCCCTTCCTGGAGCGGTATCCGGCGACGAGTAGTTAGGCGGCGCAGCCCGCGACTAAAGTCGCGCGGCCTGCGACTAAAGTCGCATGGCACAGTACGGACACTGAAGTGTCTCCCAGGGCGCTATGTCCTGAGCGACTTTAGTCGCCGTCCCCCTTCCATGCGACTTTAGTCGCAGGTAGCCGCCGATCGTCACACCACTAAAGGAGTCAGGCCCGATGACCGATGCCGTGCTCTACGTGCAAGACGGGCACGTCGTGGTGCTGACGCTGAACCGGCCGGAGACGCGCAACGCGGTCTCCGATGACGATATGATCGATGGGTTGGTGGACGCCACGGCGCGCATCAACGCCGACGACGAGGTGCGCGCCGCCATCCTCACCGGCGCGGGTCCGGCCTTCTGCTCGGGGGGCAACGTCAAGCGCATAGCCGAGCCGGGCGGACTGGGCCATGGGTCGCCGGCCGCCATCCGCGCCGCCTACCGCCGCGGCATCCAGCGCATCCCCCGCGCCCTCTACGACCTGGAGGTCCCCTTGATCGCGGCGGTCAACGGGCCGGCCATCGGCGCGGGCTGTGACTTGGCCTGCCTCTGCGATATCCGCATCGCGGCCGAGAGCGCCCGCTTCGCGGAGAGCTTCGTGCGGCTGGGCATCATCCCCGGCGACGGAGGCGCCTGGCTGCTGCCGCGCATCGTCGGCCTGTCCAAAGCCTATGAGTTGACCTTCACCGGAGACAGCATCGCCGCCGCCGAGGCGCTGGCCTGCGGGCTGGTGTCCAGGGTCGTGCCCGACGAGGAGCTATTGAGGGAGGCCCATAGGCTGGCGTCGCGCATTGCCGCCAACCCGCCGCAGGCGTTGCGGCTGGCCAAGCGCCTGATTCGCGAGGGCCAGCATACTACGCTGGACACCCTGCTCGAGCTCTCCGCGTCTATGCAGGCGCTGGCCCACCATACCGCCGACCACAAAGAGGCGCTGGCGGCGCAGCGCGACAAGCGGCCGCCGACCTTCACGGGCGAGTAGGAGGTATTACTCACGCATCGGCCTCCCAGGGCGCGTCGATCGACGAGACGAGATCGTCCTGGCGCATCACGGATTCAGCCATGGCTCCGAAGAGCGTCCCACTCGGCTGCACGGGGACGAGCCTGGCGACGGGACGGCCGCACTTGGTGATGGTCACCTCCTCATGCCGCTCCGCGACCATGTCAAGCAGCTGTAGACATGTTGCCTTGAACTCCTCCACTTCAATTGTCGACCCCATTATCCCTCCTTGCTGTAATCGCTAACCATGATCATTATGCGGCATCCTGGGCGGCGAGACAGCGTGACGCCGCGGCCTCTAACCGTTCGCCAACCGGAGCGCGAAAGTCTGATTGGCGACAACTGTAGGGCCAGGCCAGTCAATTGAAGCGGTCGACCACGAATGACCACCCTCCTCGTGGGCACGTACAATACAATGTAGAGAGGATCGCTCAGCGCATAGAGGCGTTGAGGAGTGCAAACTCCCGCCATATGAGGTGATGGCATGAAAGACAAGGAATCCGTTCCCCGCCAGATGCAGCCCGTCTACGACGCGGTGGTCAGGATCACGGATGAGGTCTGCACGGAGCATCTCAGCGAGGAGTATGCCCAGTTAGCCTGCGCCCTCGCGGCCGCCCTGAGCCGCAAACGTCCGTCGCCGCTGGCGCACGGCCGGGTTGCGACCTGGGCCTGCGGCATTGTGTACGCCCTGGGCAGCATCAACTTTACTCTTCGACAAGAGTCAAACGCCCCACCTGAGCGCGGCCGAGTTGTGCGCTCTGTTCGGCCTGAGCAAGAGCACGGGCGCGGCCAAGGCCAGAGTGATCCAGGACAGCTTGAAGATCGGTCCCTTCGATCCGCACTGGTCCTTGCCAAGCAAGCTGGCCCACAATCCGCTGGCCTGGATGATCAGCGTCAATGGCTTTATCATCGACGCGCGGTCCGCACCGCCCGAGGTCCAGGAAGAAGCGTTGCGGCGCGGTCTCATCCCCTACCTGCCCTGAGTCCGCGCCAGGCGTTCGAGTTCCGCGTCCACCATGATTGCTACCAGCGATTCGAACGAGGTCGTCGGTTCCCAGCCCAGCGCGCGGCGCGCTTTACTGGCGTCGCCGATCAGCAGGTCGACCTCGGCGGGGCGGATGAACTGCTCGTCCGTCTCCACGTACTGGCGGTAGTCCAGCCCCACGTGGCCGAAGGCCAGCTCGCAGAACAGGCGCACGCTGTGCGTGCGGCCCGTCGCCAGCACGAAGTCGTCCGGCTCGGCATGCTGGAGCATTAGCCACATGCCGCGCACGTAGTCGGGGGCGTAGCCCCAGTCGCGCTGGGCGTCGAGGTTGCCCAGCGGCAGCCGGTCCCGCAGACCCAACTGGATGCGCGCCACCCCGTTGGCGATCTTGCGCGGGGCGAACTCCAGGCCGTGGCGCGGGCTGACGTGGTTGAACAGGATGCCCGACGAGGCGAACATGCCGTAGCTCTCGCGGTAGTTGACGGTGATGTAGTGGCCGTAGACCTTGGCCACGCCGTAGGGGCTGCGCGGGTGGAACGGGGTCAGCTCGTTCTGCGGCGTCTGGCGCACCTTGCCAAACACCTCCGACGAGCTGGCCTGGTAGAAGCGGATGTCGGGGTCGGCGATGCGCACGGCGTCGAGCATGCGCGTGACGCCGACGCCCGTCACCTCGCCGGTCAGGACCGGCTGCACCCACGAGACCGGCACGAACGACTGCGCGGCCAGGTTGTACACCTCGGTGGGGCGATGTTCGCGCAGCACGTTGATCAGCGAGTACTGGTCCGTCAGGTCGCCCGAGGCGATCGTGATGCGGTCCTGGATGCGCTCCAGGCGCTCGAAGTTGACGGTGCTCGACCGCCGCACCATGCCCACCACGGTGTATCCTTGCTCCAGCAGAAACTCGGCTAGGTACGAGCCGTCCTGCCCTGTGATACCGGTGATCAACGCCCGTCTGGCCATCGTCGTCCTTTTCTTGTCATGTCCATGTATCGTGTATCCTACGTTCTATATCCCGGTGTCGCGCGGCTTGGTACCCTGCGATGATACAGGGATAGGGCAGCCTTGTCTGCCAAGTGGGTTAGCATGCCTGACTATGAATTCGACCAACTGGGTCGGCGGATCGCGCGCCTGCGGGCGCAACGGGACTGGACGCAACAGGTCCTGGCCGACCGCCTGGCGATGTCGCGCGTGGCTGTGTCGCTGCTTGAAATGGACCGCGCCCTGCCCAGTGAGCGGACCGTCACGCTTTTGGCCGGGCTCTTCAAGCTGGAGCCGCTGGAGTTGGTGGAGGGAACCTACTATCCCGAGGTCAAGGCGGAGCGCCTGCCCGCGGTGGCCTGCCGCCACACGGAAATGGAGTTGCAGTTGGCGCTGCTGCGCGCCGACCTTACGTGGCTTGGGCGTCTGCAGGGACACGCCGATTGGCCGCGTCTGGCGCGGGAGGTCCGGCAACGCTGGCAAGAGACGTTAGAGTCACTCGCCGTCATCGTGCGCGACGCGCGGGAGCAACGCATCATCGAGGAGGCGTACGATGAACTGACGAGAGAGTCCACGCAAAGATTAGGAGACAGACCAACGTGATTCCATCATCTTCCATCGACGATCCGAGCGCACCACGGGCGCATCGCCTCTCACTGGAACGCATCGAACAGGCGGCTCGGATCGTCGACCCGGTGTTCTTGCACTCGCCGCAGTTTGTGTGTGAGCCGCTGAGCGACGAACTGGGGGTGCGCCTAGCGCTCAAGATCGAGACGCTCAACCCAGTGCGGTCGTTCAAGGGGCGCGGCGCGGACTATTGCGTGTCGCAACTCCCAGCCGACGCGCGCTTGATCTGCGCCAGCGCCGGGAACTTCGGCCAGGCGATGGCATACGCCTGCCGCAAGCGGGGTCTCGCCCTGACCATCTACGCCAGCAGGAACGCAAACCTGCTCAAACTGGAGCGCATGCGCGCGCTCGGCGCGGACGTGGTGTTGCACGGCGACGATTTCGACGCGGCCAAGCTCGAGGCCAAGCGTATCGCAGCGCGGACCGGCGCCCGCATGATCGAGGATAGCCTCGAGCCGGCCACCGGCGAGGGGGCGGGCACGATGGGACTCGAACTGCTGGAGTTGCCGCAACGCCTCGACGCCTTGCTCGTGCCCTTGGGGAACGGCGCAATGCTCGCCGGAGTCGGGCGCGTCATCAAAGCCCGCAGCACGGGGACGCGGGTGATCGCCGTGCAAGCTGCCGGGGCGGCCGCCATGGTCGAATCGTGGCGCGCGAGGCGGCTAATCGTCCACGACCGCATGCACACTATCGCCGACGGCATCGGAGTGCGCGTGCCAGTCCCGGAAGCGCTCGGGGACATACGCGACCTGATAGATGACGCGATCCTGGTGCGCGAGGATACGATCATCCAGGGGATGCGCTTGCTCCACCGTCACGTCGGGGTGGTGGCGGAGCCGTCCGGCGCAGTCGGCGTCGCCGCGATCCTCGAGCGGCCAGAGCTGTTTCGCGACGAACTCGTCGGCACGATCGTGTGCGGTGGTAACCTGACCGTGGAACAGATGCGGGAATGGCTTTAGTGAGCCTGAGCCCTAGATGGCATGTTTGTCATGGTGAGATGTGAGAAGGAGCGAGCCACGATGACGACGACCGAGACGTGGAAAGGCTATCTCGAGGCGCGCCGCGGCCAGTATCTGGACGAGTACTTCGATTTGCTGCGTATCCCCAGCGTCTCGGCGCTGCCCGAGCACGCCGGCGATGTGCAGCGCGCGGCCGAGTGGGTCGCAAAGCGCATCACGACGGCCGGGCTGGCACACGTGCAGATCCTACCCACGGGCGGACACCCCGTCGTCTACGGCGACTGGCTGCACGCCCAGGACTCTACCTCTGGCGCCGGCGCGACGCCCGCGGACACAACAACGGGGAACATACCCACCATCCTGATCTATGGCCACTTTGACGTGCAGCCGGCCGACCCGCTCGACCTGTGGACCACACCGCCCTTCGAGCCGACGCTGCGCGACGGGCGCGTCTACGCCCGCGGCGCCTCGGACGACAAGGGCAACATGCTAACGCCCATCTTCGCCATTGAGGCGCTGCTGCGTACCGAGGGCGTCCTGCCGGTCAACCTCAAGGTCATCTTCGAGGGGCAGGAGGAGATCGGCAGCCCGCAACTGCCGACGTTTATCGCTGGCCATCGCGACCTGCTGGCCTGCGACCTCGTGGTCAGCGCCGACAGTGGCCAGTGGGCGCCCGACCAGCCGCTGCTGGGCATCGGCGCCAAGGGCCTTAGCGGCCTGCAAATCGACGTGCGCGGCGCTAAAAGCGACCTGCACTCCGGTGTCTACGGCGGGGCCGTCCCCAATCCTATCCACGCGCTGGCGCATATCCTGGACTCGCTGCGCAGCCCCGAGGGCAAAATCCTGGTGGACGGCTTCTACGACGACGTCGTGCCCCTGACCGACGCCGACCGCGCGCAGATCGCCGCCGCGCCCTTCGACGAGGAGGCCTACCGCTCGGACCTCGGCGTTTCGGCCCTCGTCGGCGAGCCCGGCTACACGCCGCTGGAGCAACTGGGAGCGCGGCCGACGCTGGAGGTCAACGGCATTTGGGGCGGGTTCCAGGGCGAGGGGACCAAGACGGTGCTGCCGGCCGAGACCCACGCCAAGATCACCTGCCGCCTCGTGCCCGACCAGGACCCCGAGCGTATCTACGAGCTCGTCGCCGCTCACGTCAAAGGGCACACGCCGGTCGGAGTCGTGGTGACGGTGCGGGCGCTGCCCGGCAAGGCCAGACCCTACCTGATGCCGGCCGACCACTGGGGCAACCACGCCGCCGCGGAGGTCCTGACCGATATCTACGGCGTGGCGCCCCTCTACATCCGGTCGGGCGGGTCCGTGCCCGTGTACGAGACCTTCCAGAACACGCTCGGCGTCTATAGCGTGGGCTTCGGCTTCGGGCTCAGGGACGAGCAGATCCACGCGCCAAACGAGTTCTTCCGGTTGGAGAGCTTCGAGCGCGGGCCGGGCGCCTACTGTCGCCTGCTCCACCGCCTGGGGCGAGGGACCGCGTAGGACGCCGGCCCGCGCCGACCAGGACAGCTTGACGCACCCAACCCGGCGATCAGGCGCGGCCTGCCACGACACTCACAGGGCAGGGGACGGGCACTCACGTGAGACACGTCAGTGTCCGGTCCCTGCCATGCGACTTTAGTCGCAGGCCGTCACTAATCTGGTCCTTCCAGCATGGCCCGCGCGATGTAGCCCTTGAGGGTCAGGCCGGCGTAGCCGTAGGAGCGGGCGGTGGCGAGTTCACGCGCGGCTGGCGCGGCGCGGCCCAGGGTGCGGTCGGCCATGGCCGCGACGGCGTTGACGTCGGCGTCGTAGGGCGCTTGGGCCAGCGCCAGAGCTATCTCGGTGCGGGCGAGTCGAGGCTGGTTCATGGCGAGCGCGGCCACGCCGGCGTAGAGGTAGGCGGTGGCGACGTGGTTGATGTCGCCGGCGCGGTGCAACTCGGCCTGTGCGTTGGGGTAGCGGCCGTCCTTGAGCAAGACAAGACCAAGGTCGAGGCGCGCCGTGTAGTTGCCGTCGTCGAGGCTGAGCGCACCGCGCAACTGCTGCTCCGCCGTCCCCAGGTTGCCACGGCTATAGGCGGAATAGGCGGCGGCGACATGCCGCTTGATGTCTAACAAGTGCTGCTGATAGAAGTCGTAGGCCAGGAAGATGGTCAGGGCGACCAGGGCCAGTCCGGCGACGCCGACGCCATAGAGGCGTACCATGTGCCGCCGGTGGGCACGGTTTTGGGCTACGATCTCCGGCGGCGCCCCGGACCCGAGACGTACCGCTTTGCCGGCCATCCTGCACTTCCTTTCGCTCGCGCCACAGCAGTATACCATCGCCGATTGTGAAACGTACGTCGGAGGCCCTATACTGCAATCACCACACATCGTCGTTGCATCGGACCGTCGTCACGCTCGCGGCGTGGCCGGGCGCGGCTCATCAGGCCGCCACGAGGCGAGGACGATGCCCTTGCGCGCCACAGCGTCGTGCGCGCCATTCATCCATGCGCCAGTCGCCAGTGGAGAGTTGCGCACCATGTTGACCCTGACCGATGTCGTCAATGAGCTTCTGCCGTCGGGCACGCGCCATATCTGCGGCCCGCCGGTGACGGCGGCGCCCATCAGCCGCGTGGCCGTCCTGGACGGAGACGATCCGCCGCTGGTCGACCGTGCCACGCTGGCGGTCGCGGGCCGCGACGCGTCGCCCGACACGGCCGATCTGCTCTCCACGGCGCCCGCCGCTCTGGTCGTCTCCGCGACGCACGAGTTGGGCGGCGTGGGCATGGGCGACGCGCAGGTGGACTACCCGGTCCTGATGCTGCCGCCCGGCGCCGAGCCGCGCGGCATCGTCGACGCCGTGAGCGGGCGGCTCGACGACCAGCGGACGCGTCTGGCCGTGCAGGGTATCGACGTCTACCGCCGCCTGGCCGAGCTAGCTATCGCCGGTAAGGGTCTGGCCAGCATCGCGTCGACCGTGGCCACGTTGCTCAGCTTGCCAGTCAGCGTCGTGGACGAGGAGTGGCGGCCGGTGTGCGCGTTCGGCGTGGACGGCGCCGCGGTCGCCGTCCCGGACGAGCGCCTCATCGGGGGGCTGCGTGAGCGCCTGCGCCCGAACCTGGAACGGGAGCGATTGTCGCCCAGTTCCCCCCCGGTGCTGCACGTGGCCCTGGCCGGAGAGCCCCACGCCTACGTGGCGGCGCCGATCGTGCTCCCGAGCGGCCCGGTGGGCTACATCTGGGCTGACGCGGCCGTGGCCGCGCTCGAGCCGTTGGTGGACGTGACGATCGGCCACGCCGCCACCGTCTGCGCCATCGAGATGGCCCGCCAGCGCGCCGTGCTGGAGGCGCAGTTGCACCTGCGCGGCAACTTCGTGGAGGAGTTGCTGACCGAGGGCTACCACTCCATTGAGGCCATGCGCCAGCGCGCGCGCTTCCTGGGGCATGACCTGGACGGGCCGCACGCCGTGGTGATGCTCGACATCGACAACTTTGCCCGCTATATCGCCGCGCGCCCCGTCAGCGGCGAGGGCGCCATCGTCAAGCTCAAGGAGCGCTTCACACGGCTGGCCGCCGACGCGGTGGCCGACGGCGGCTCGGCCTTGCTCTGGCAGCAGAGCGACGCCGTGGTCGCGTTGGTCCCCGTCCGCGATAGGATGTCCCCGTCCGAACTGGCCCGGCGTATCGAAACGGTGCGCGCGATGGTCCAGGCCCGCCTGGGCGGCCCGAGCATCTCGGCGGGCATCGGGCGCATCTATGAAGACCCCGCGCACCTGCGCCGCTCGTACGTGGAGGCGCGCGAGGCGGTGCGCATCGGGCTGACCACGACCGGCGCGGGAACGACGATGCCGTTCGACCGCCTGGGCGTCTACCGTCTGCTGTTCCGCCTGCGCGAGTCGGCCGAGTTGGGCGAGTTCTGCGACGAACTGCTCGGGCCGCTGGAGCGCTACGACCGCGCCCGCGGGACCGACCTGGTCTACACGCTGGAGCGTTACCTGGCCTGCAACTGCAACGTGGCGCGGGCCACCGAAGAGTTGCACCTGCACCGCAACGGCCTGCTCTACCGCCTGCAGCGCATCGTCGAGATCACGGGCGCCGACTTCAACGACGCCCGCCAGCGCCTCTCGTACTACCTGGCGATCCTGGCCCGCGCCCTCGACGAGTGACGAGTGACGAGTGGGTAGTGACGAGTGAGGTGGGTACGGGGTGACGAGTGGGTAGTGACGAGTGAGATAGGACGGGTCACGTGGGCAATTGCCTGCACTAAAGGAGCCTCGTCACTCGTCACTAATCACTTCGTCGACCGCGGCGCGTTCGCGCTCGGGGACGCGGTAGGTGTGCTCGGGGCTGGGGAAGAGGCGGGCGCGCACGTCCGAGGCGTAGGCGGCCAGCCCGTCGGCGAACAGGCGCTCCGCGTCGCCGTAGCGGCGCACGAATCGGGCGGTGTGCTCGTGGTACAGATTGAACAGGTCGTGCCAAACCAGCACCTGCCCGTCGCACTCGGCGCCCGCGCCGATGCCTATGGTCGGGATCTGCAGGGTACGGGTAACCGCCGCGGCGACGGAGGCAGGGACCGATTCGACCACCAGGGCGAACGCTCCCGCCTCCTCGATGGCGCGGGCGTCGTCCAGCAGTGCCCGGGCCTCGTCGGCGGTGCGGCCCTGCACGCGGAACGCGCCCAACACGGCCAGGCTCTGCGGGGTCAGGCCGATGTGGCCCATCACGGGCACGCCCGCCGTCACCAAGCGGCGCACCACCGGCGCGACGGACACGCCGCCCTCGACCTTGACTGCCCCGGCTTTGGCTTCCTTGACGAAACGCAGGGCGGTGCGCACCGCCTCGTCGGCGGTGACGGTATAGGAGCCGTAGGGCAGGTCGGCGATGACGAGGGCGCGCGTCGCGGCGCGCGTCGCGGCGCGCGCGAACACGAGCATCTCGTCGACCGTCACGCTGAGCGTGTTGGGATGGCCGAGCATCGTCATGGCCAGCGAATCGCCGACCAGGACACAGTCGATGCCGGTCTCGTCGGCGATGCGCGCGCTGGGATAGTCGTACGCCGTGACCATGACAATCGGTTCGCCGCGCCTCTTCAACTCGTGCAGGCGGGGGATCGTCACCTTCTCTTTATCGGTCGTTTTGACTGTCGACATCGGTCCCTCCCAACTGATACCTCGTCTCAGTGTCTCATATTGCCCCTCGTTAGCCATCATTGGCTATAGCAGCAGGCGAGTGGCATGGCGTACGCTAGGGCCACATCGGTGGAAGATGCCTGTGTCCGATCGTCACGCATGCGCTACCGATTGATGATGCCTATGTCTGATCGTCACCCATGCGCTACCGATTGACGAGGGGCGGGTGCGAGTAGGAGAGCAGGGGTCGGATGTTGGCGTCGTCCCGGCGGCCAGTCGTTGCGACGGCGATGGACGATAGGTGGGTGGGATAGCTGTCCGATCCTCTCTCCGACAACGGATACCGGAACAGTCGCCGCTGGCGCTAATCATGGACAAGGGAGGCCGGTGTGAAGGTCCCGATTGAGTCGAAAGCCCCGGCCATAGGTGTGGCCGATACGGTCGAGCCGCTGGCCGATTATCTGCGCGCTATTGGCTACGTCCCGCTCCTGACCGCTCAGGAAGAGATTGCCCTGGCCCAACGCATCGGGGACGGCGACCGCGCCGCCGCCGCCGCGCTGACCACGGCCAACCTGCGCCTCGTGGTCAGCGTGGCGCGACGCTACGTCAATCGTGGGTTGCCGCTGGAAGACCTGATCCAGGAAGGCAACATCGGCCTGCTGCGCGCGGTGGACAAGTTCGACTGGCAGCGCGGCTTCAAGTTTTCTACCTACGCCGTGTGGTGGATTCGCCAGGCCATCGTGCGCGCCATCGACGACAAGGCCCGCCTGGTGCGCCTGCCCGCTCACCTGCAACGCACCATCGGCACGCTCACGCGCACGACACAACAGATGGGCAGCGACCTTGGGCGCGAGCCGACCGAGACCGAGCTATCCGTCGCGTTGGGCATGGACGACGAAGAGGTCCACCGTATCCTGCGAGCGGCGCGCATGCCCGTCTCGCTGGAGTCGCCCCTGGGCGAGTCAGAGGAAGGCTTGCTGCTCGACGTCCTGGTCGACGAATCGGCCGTCCCGGTCGATCGGCAGGCCTACCAGCGCGTGCTGCGCAGCACCATGGTCGACGTGATGGCCTCGACGCTGACCCCGCGCGAGCAGCAGGTGCTCGAGTTGCGCTTCGGCCTGGGCGATAGCGGCCCAGTCACGCTCGACGAGGTCGGGGCCATCATGGGCCTGACGCGCGAACGCGCCCGCCAAATCGAGAGCCGCGCCATCGCCAAAATGCGTCACCCCGCGTTGCGGGCGATGTTCGCGGCATAACGGAGCTGCCAGTTGCCAGTTGCCAGTGAGACACGGGTCGGAGTTGGTCATGGATGAACGACCTCCGCTCGTACTTTCTGGCAACTGGCAACTGACTACTCCTGGTAGAGGGGCGTGCTGAGGTATCGCTCGCCGCTGTCGGGGAGGACGACCACGATCATCTTGCCGGCGTTCTCCGGCCGGTGGGCCACCTCGAGGGCGCCGTGGAGGGCCGCGCCGCAGGAGATGCCGCCCAGGATGCCGTCCTCGCGGGCCAGGCGCCGCGCGGTGCGCGTGGCATCGTCGATGCTGGCGTGCAGCACCTCGTCGATGACCGACGTGTCCAGGATGCCCGGCACGAACGGCACGCCGATGCCCTGGATCTTGTGCGGGCCGGGCTTGCCGCCGGCCAGCAGCGGCGACTCGGCCGGCTCGACGGCGATGACCTTGACGTCGGGCTTGCGGCTCTTGAGCACCTCGCCCACGCCCGTGATGGTGCCGCCGGTGCCCACGCCGGCCACGAAGATATCGATCTCGCCATCGGTGTCGTCCCAAATCTCCTCGGCCGTGGTCTCGCGGTGGATCTTGGGGTTGGCCGGGTTCTCGAACTGCTGTGGCATGAAGCCGTCGGGTCCCAACTCGGCCAGGATACCCTCGGCGCGGCGGATGGCGCCCGGCATGCCCTCCGAGCCGGGCGTCAGCACCAGCTCGGCCCCGCGCGCCTTGAGCAGCATGCGCCGCTCCACGCTCATGGTCTCCGGCATGCACAGGATCAGGCGGTAGCCGCGCGCCGCCGCCACGAACGACAGGGCGATGCCCGTGTTGCCGCTGGTTGGCTCGACGATGGTGGTGCGCCCAGGCGCGATCCGGCCGGCGCGCTCGGCCTCGTTGATCATGCTGACGCCGATGCGGCACTTCACCGAGCCGGCCGGATTGAAGTACTCCAGCTTGGCCAGCACCGTCGCCGGCGCGCCGTCGGTGACGCGGTTGAGCCGTACCAGCGGTGTACGCCCGATGGTCTCCGAAAGGTCGTTGAAAATCCTGCCCATGTTTCAGTCCTACCCCTTGTCGGACGCCGGCGCTGCCGGGGTCCCTGACCGATTGCCGTCGCCATTCTCCTGATATGGAGACGTGGCCCACCCCTAAAGTCTACTAAATATATCGGCAAACGGCTGATATGAGAGCGGACTGCCCTGGCCCGGCCGTGCGCCACTGACAATTCATCGTCCGCGCCGCGGCGTCACGGCCGCCTGCGGACCGCGCGGCGTTTGCAGTATCATATGTAGTGATAGTCGCTGTCGGACGGCGCTGACCGGCGCCCTGGTTGGATCGTCCCAACACCCGACCGCCTATATGTGAGAGAGAATACTATTGACGGTTGACTTCGATAAGATCACCTCGCTGGCCAAGCGGCGCGGCTTTGTGTTCCAGGGCAGCGAGATCTACGGCGGGCTCAACGGGACCTGGGACTTCGGCCCCCTGGGCGTCGAGCTCCTGAACAACGTCAAGCGCGCCTGGTGGCGCTCCATGACCCAACTGCGCGACGACGTCGTCGGCGTTGACGCCGCCATCCTGATGGCCTCCGAGGTCTGGCGCGCCTCCGGCCACATCGAGACCTTCACCGACCCGCTGGTCGACTGCAAGGGCTGTAAGATGCGCTTCCGCGCCGACCAGCTCGACGGCGATGGGAGCGGGCGGTGCCCTAACTGCGGCGGGGAGTTGACCGAGCCGCGTCAGTTCAACCTGATGTTCAAGACTTTCGCCGGTCCCGTGGAAGAGGACGCCGCGACCGTTTACCTGCGCCCCGAGACGGCGCAGGGCATCTTCGTCAACTTCCAGAATGTGCAGAAGGCTACCCGCCGCCGCCTGCCCTTCGGCATCGCCCAGATCGGCAAGAGCTTCCGCAACGAGATCTCGCCGGGCAACTTTTTCTTCCGCTCGCGCGAGTTCGAGCAGATGGAGTGCGAGTACTTCGTCTCCCCGGCGCGCGCCGAGGAGGCCTATCGCGCCTGGATCGCCGAGCGCCACCATTGGTACCTCGGGCTGGGCATCAAGCCGGAGAGCCTGCGCCTGCGCGAGCACGCGCGGGACGAGCTCAGCCATTACAGCGCCGGGACGACCGACGTGGAGTTCCGCTTCCCCTGGGGCTGGGGCGAGTTGGAAGGCATCGCCAACCGCACCGACTTCGACCTGCGCCGCCACGGCGAGTTCAGCGGCAAGGACCTGTCCTACGCCGACGAGGTCACGGGCGAGCGCTACATCCCCTACGTCATCGAGCCCTCGGCCGGGGCCACGCGCTCCATGCTGGCCTTCCTGTGCGACGCCTACGACGAGGCCGAGGTCAACGGCGAGACGCGCGCCTTTTTGCGACTGCACCGCAGCCTCGCGCCCTACAAGGCGGCGGTGCTCCCGCTGTCCAAGAAGGAGCCGCTGGTCGCCGTGGCCCGCGAGGTCGAGCGCGCCCTGCGCCCGCACTTTATGATCACCTACGACGAGACGCAGTCCATCGGCAAGCGCTACGCGCGCCAGGACGAGATCGGCACCCCCTACTGCGTCACCGTCGACTTCGACTCGTTGGAGGACCGCGCCGTGACCGTCCGCGAGCGCGATTCCATGGCCCAGCAGCGCCTGCCCATCGCCGATTTGGTCCCCGCCTTGAGGGAGAAACTAGAAGTGGTTAGTAACTAGCAATTGCTAGTCACTAACCACTAGCCACTAGCCACTAGTTATTGGAGGAACGACATGACCCAGACCGCGACCGCACCGTCCAGCGCCGCGACCGGTGAGAAGAAGTGGGTGTACCTGTTCCAGGAGGGCAACGCCGGCATGCGTAACCTGCTGGGCGGCAAGGGCGCCGGGTGCGCCGAGATGACCAACGCCAGCCTGCCCGTCCCGCCCGGCTTTACCATCACCACCGAGGCCTGCAACGCCTTTTACGACGCCGGCCAGAAGCTGCCCGCGGGGCTGTGGGAGCAGGCGCAGGCCGCGCTACACCACGTCGAGCAGGAGACCGGCAAGACCTTCGGCGACCCTGACAATCCGCTGCTGGTCTCGGTGCGCTCGGGCGCCCGCTTCTCCATGCCCGGCATGATGGATACCGTGCTCAACCTCGGGCTCAACGACGAGGTTGCCGCCGGCTTGGGCCGCCTGACCGGCAACGAGCGATTCGCCCAGGACGCCTACCGCCGCTTTATCCAGCTCTTCGGTAAGATCGTGCTGGGCGTCTCCGGCGACACCTTCGAGCACGCCCTGGACGCCCTCAAGAGGCAGAAGGGCGCCAAAAGCGACACCGACCTCGACGTGGCGGCGCTGGGCGAGGTGGTGGCCCGCTTCAAGGACATCGTGCGGAAGGAGACCGGCGCGCCCTTCCCCACCGACCCCTACGAGCAGTTGCGCCGCTCCATCATGGCCGTGTTCGGGTCCTGGAACGGCCGCCGCGCCATCGACTACCGCAACCGCAACCGCATCGCGCACGACCTCGGCACCGCCGTCAACGTGCAGACGATGGTCTTCGGCAATATGGGCAACGACTCCGGCACCGGCGTGGCCTTCACGCGCAACCCTTCCACCGGCGAGAAGAAGCTCTACGGCGAGTTCCTGATGAACGCGCAGGGCGAGGACGTGGTGGCCGGCATCCGCACCCCCGAGCCGATCGCGGCCCTGGAGAGTCGCTCGCCGGAGGTCTACAAAGAGTTTGCCGCCATCGCCGACCGCATGGAGCAGCACTATAAGGACGTGCAGGACCTGGAGTTCACCATCGAGCGCGGCAAGCTCTACATGCTGCAGACGCGCTCGGCCAAGCGCACCGGCCCCGCCTGGGTCAAGAGCAGCGTGGACATGGTGCGCGAGGGCCTGATCGACGAGGACGAGGCCGTCAAGCGCGTCCCCGCCGGCGACATCGTGCAGCTGCTTCTGCCGCGCTTCAACGATGCGGACAAGGCCCAGGCCACGGCCGCCGGCCGGCATCTGGCGACAGGCCTCAACGCCTCGCCGGGCGCCGCGACGGGCAAGGCCGTCTTCACCGCCGACCGCGCCGAGGAATGGGCCAACAGCGGGCAGGCCGTGATCCTGGTGCGCCCCGAGACCTCGCCCGAGGACTACCACGGCATGATCGTGGCCAGGGGCATCCTGACCGCGCGCGGCGGAGCCACCAGCCACGCCGCCGTGGTGGCGCGCGGCGCGGGGTTGCCCTGCGTCGCGGGCGCCGGCGACCTCAGCATCGACGAGGACAAGGGCGAGATGCGCGTAGGTGATAAGGTGGTGCGCGAGGGCGAGGATGTCTCCATCGACGGCGCGACGGGCGAGGTTTTCGCCGGCCGCCTCGACACCTATGCCCCCAATTTCGCCGACGAGACCGACCTGCAGACCCTGCTGGGCTGGGCCGATAGCCGCCGCCGCCTCGAGGTGTGGGCCAACGGCGACTACCCGCAGGACGCCCAGCGCGCCCGCGAGTTCGGCGCGCAGGGCATCGGCCTGTGCCGCACCGAGCACATGTTCTTCCAGCAGGAGCGCCTGCCCATCGTGCAGGAGATGATCTTGGCCAAGGACGACGCCGCGCGGCAGAGTGCGCTGGACCGCTTGCTGCCGGTGCAGACCGAGGATTTCCGCGGTCTGCTGCGGGCCATGGACGGCCTGCCGGTGGTGATTCGCCTGATCGACCCACCGCTGCACGAGTTCCTGCCCTCGCTGGAGGACCTGCTGGTCGAGGTGACCGAGCTGCGCGTGCGCGGCAACGACCCCGCCGAGCTGGAGCGCAAGCAGGCCTTGCTGGCGCAGGTCGAGTCCATGCACGAGCAGAACCCCATGCTGGGCCTGCGCGGCATCCGCCTGGGCCTGACCTTCCCGGCCATCACCGAGATGCAGGCCCGCGCCATCGTCACCGCCATGTGCGACCTGATCGCCGAGGGCGTGGACGCGCGGCCGGAGATCATGGTCCCGCTGGTGGGCCACGTCAACGAGATGACGCGGGTGCGCCAGCAGCTGGAGCGGGTGGTGCGCGAGGTGCAGCAGGAGCGCGGCACGGATGTCCACGTCAAGATCGGCACCATGATCGAGGTGCCGCGCGCCGCGCTGACCGCCGAGGCCATCGCGCACGACGCCGAATTCTTCTCCTTCGGCACCAACGACCTGACGCAGACCACCTTCGGCTACTCGCGCGACGACGCCGAGGGCAAGTTCCTCTTGCGCTACGTGGAGGAGAAGATCCTGCCGGAGAACCCCTTCCAGGTGCTCGACCGCGACGGCGTGGGCTCGCTGATGCGCCAGGCGGTCGCGGGCGGCCGCGCTGCGCGTCCGGACATCGAGTTGGGCATCTGCGGCGAGCACGGCGGTGAGCCCAGTTCGGTCGAGTTCTGCGACATGATTGGGCTCAACTACGTGTCCTGTTCGCCGTTCCGCGTCCCCGTGGCGCGCCTGGCGGCGGCGCAGGCCGTGCTCAACCGGGGAGAGCGCGACCGCTAGGACCCTCACCCCCCACCCCCTCTCCCGTCGCGCGGGAGAGGCGCGCCCCAACGGTGATCCCGCGGCCAGGGATCGGGGGGCCAGTCAGTCACGGGGTGGGGGGTGAGGGAGTGGGTTTCTACCCTGCTGTTTTCCATAGTGCGTGGTATCATGTGTCATCCAACCGGGCGCGCGGAGAGAGTTCGGCACAGGCATAGAGGTCCGCCCCAACACGCAAAAGGAGCCACCCGACGTGTACGCTCATGCTATGGACGACGACGGTAACGATGCGAGCGCCGTACGACGAGCAGTGGGAGTCGACCTAGGCATCCCCGTCGCCAGCGGACGCGGCCTGCTGGCGGGGGCTGTCGCAACGCGGGAGCCTTCATTTGCCCTCGACGAGGGGGGCGCCGTCGTGGACGACCTCGCCGGCATCATCGACGACCCAGTCCGCCTCTATCTGCGCGAGATCGGTCGCGTGCGCTTGCTCAAAGGCCCCGAAGAGATCGCCTTCGCCCGCGCGATGCAACTGGGTGACGAGGAGATTGAGCGCGCCCAGCGCTACCTGGCCACGGCGATCAAGCTGGCCCTGCTCACCCGGCCCGACCCCGACGCCTCCTCCTCGCCATCCGCCCGCGCGCGCGCGTTCGACCTGAGCCCATGGGCCGCCCTGCTCGAACTGCCCGAGGAGCGGCTGCGTCAGGCCGTGCGGGCCGTCGCCGTGCTGGTGGGGCGGGGCGACCGCGAGGCGGCCGACCTCCTGGGCTACCTGCGCCGGGCGATCCTCCTGTACCAGCGCCATCCCAAGGAGGCCATCGGCGAACTGCTGCGCTTGCTGTGTCAGGGCGATGACGAGGTGCGGCGCGCCGCCGCGACCCTCGCGGTGCGTGGCGGCTTCGACGCGCCGACGGTCGACTGCGCGCTCGAGCGCCTGGTCGGGCTGATCGAGGTGGAGGAGCGCCCGCCGGAGGATGGCGGGGAGGACAGCGGGGAGGACGACCTCGCGGCCGCGGCCGAGCGCCTCGCGTTGGCCATGGGCGAGGAGGGCGGCGTCGAGGCCGACGCCGTCCTGGAGGCGCTCCCGCTCCCTTTGCTGGCGGACGACAGCGGGCAGGGGCCGGAAGGCAACGGGTCGGCCTGGATGGTGCGGTTGAACGGCGAGAGTGTCGCGTTCGCCGTGCCCGTCGCGGAGTTGGTTCGTTTGTTGTACCTGGGCGAGCGCGAGGCGCAGCAGCTCTGGTTCGACCGCTGCCAGCCGGACATGACGCGGGAGCGCACGGTAGCGCAACTGGCCGCGGCGGCCCGCATCGACCCGGCCCAGGCGGCCGGCATCGTCGACGGCTGGCGCTACGACCAGGCGGTTATCGACCGGGGCTTCGACGGGCGGCGGCGGCTGACCGAGGCCAATCTGCGGCTCGTGGTGAGCGTGGCCAAGAAGTACGCGGGGCGGGGCCTGTCGCTGCTCGACCTGATCCAGGAGGGTAACATCGGCCTGATCCGCGCGGTCGAGAAGTTCGACTACCGCCGCGGCTACAAGTTCTCGACGTACGCCACGTGGTGGATCCGGCAGGCCATCACGCGGGCCATCGCCGACCAGGCGCGCACCATCCGCATCCCGGTGCATATGGTGGAGACCATCAACCGGCTGGGGCGTGAGTCGCGGCAGTTGATCCAGGAGTTGGGGCGCGAGCCTACGTTCAGCGAGTTGGGCAAGCGCCTGGATCTCTCGCCCGAGCGGGTGCGCGAGATCATCAAGGTGGCGCAGGACCCCATCTCGTTGGAGACCCCGATCGGGGAGGAAGAGGACAGCCACCTGGGCGATTTCCTGCCCGACGAGGCCAACGTCACGCCCCAGGACTCCGCCATGCACCAGTTGCTCAAGGAGCAGGTGGACGTCGTCCTGGGCACGCTCACCGAGCGCGAGCGGCGCGTGCTGCAACTGCGCTTCGGCCTCGACGACGGGCGCAGCCGCACCCTGGAGGAGGTCGGCCGCGAGTTCAAGGTCACGCGCGAGCGCATCCGCCAGATCGAGGCCAAGGCGCTGCGCCGCCTGCGCCATCCCTCGCGCAGCCGCAAGCTCAAGGAGTATCTGGAGTGAGCGAACCTGACAGCCCGCACATAACCAGAGTCACTAATCGAAGGAGATGTTGATGCAGGTCACGAAGCTAACCCTGGGTCCGATGGACAATAACGTGTACGTGGTGGTTTGTCCGCGCACCAACGAGAGCCTCGTCGTCGACGCCTCGCACGATGCCGCGCGCATCGTCGCGGCGACGGAGGGAACCAGCCCCCGCTATATCTTGCTCACCCACGGCGACGCCGACCACATCGACGTGCTGCAGGAGCTGCGCGGACATCTGGCCGTTCCGGTCGGCATCCACGAGGCCGACGCCGACCGGTTGCCGGCGCCGGCGGACTTCTTCATCGCGGACGACCAGGACATCTCCGTCGGCGACGTGACCCTGCACGCCATCCATACGCCGGGACATACCCCCGGCAGCCTCTGCTTCTACATTCGAGCGGGCGACACGCTGCTGGCCGGCGACACGCTCTTCCCCGGCGGTCCGGGCGCGACGCACGGCGACAAAGACCGCTTCGCGCGCATCATCACCTCGGTGCGCGACCAGCTGCTCGTGCTGCCCGACGACACAGCGGTGCGACCGGGGCATGGTAACGACACCACGATCGGCGCGGAAAAGCCCCACCTACAGGAGTGGATCGACCGCGGGCACTAGCCAGTGACGAGTGACGAGTGACGAGTGAGGTTTGCCCAAGCGATTGTCCTGGCGCTGGACGAACACGACTCGTCACTCGTCACTCGTCACTCGTCGTTAAAGCGGACCAGGCGCAGATCGGACTTGCGCCCGGCAAAGCCGTTATCTCCCCAGTCCGGCTGGTCGGTGATGTCCTCGAAGCCGGGGACGCGCGCGTTGAGCACGTCCTTGGCGCCCATGGGCTGCACGGCGCGTCCCCCCACCAATGCGCCCGCGCCGGAGGCGCCGCCCTTGCGGCTTTGCACCTGATAATCGACGCCCGGCTCGCTACTCTGACTGTTCGACATGATGTTTGTCCTCTCGTACCCGTCCTACGTCACACCCTCCAGTGTACAAAGTCCCTGCCTGCCCGCGCCATTCCTACTGGGGATGCGACGAGAGTCTGTGAATGGTCGGCCTGGGGGCGAACAGCGCAGCGAGCGCCACGCGCCCCCAGAGATGCATCTTCCATCGCCGCAACGGTAAGCGCGCATTAAGGTGTGGGATGAGTGACGACACGCCTGGGAGCGCCGGCATCGTGTCGGCAGGCGGTGGCCGGCAGGATGCCGGCGCTCCCAGGACTTCTGCGCGCCTACAACTTTTCACGGACCGTGGGGATACGACATCCCATCCTTCGTGTGGACATGGGGACGGTGGGCCGGGGGCGGTTGGCGTCGCGTCCGCGCAACGGGCCTGGCCGCGGCGACGTGTAAGCGCGCGTGCAGGTCGAGGCGGCCGTGGAAGACGCCGGCGACGTGGTAGCGCAGCGCGGGGATGGTCAGGGCGATGGTGGACACCGAAACCTGGCCATGACGGGTCATTGTGACGAGGAGGAAGAAGGGGACGATGCGCCGTCCGACGCGCGCTGCTGCGGCGATGGACACGCCGTTGGCAACCGGGCGCGCCTGCCTCGGGAGCGGCAGGACGAACGCCAGTCGCCGCGCCGGATCGCTCACGTGGAGGGAGCCTGTCACGCGGCCATGGTCCGTCACGATGACGAATGAGAGGGTCACACGGTCGCGGCCTCGCCGCAGATAGCCGTTGCCGCGCACGTTGATGCCGACGGGCGCGGCGGGCGAGCGTCGTCGTGGCGGCGTCACATGGCTTGTCGAGCCCCCGCCGTGCTGTGATGGGGCAACGGTCGCGCGTCGAGCCGGGGGCGATGGGGATGTTTGCATCAAGCGTCCCGTCGTGGTGGGCAGCGCAACGGAACCCGACGGCATTGGCGACGACGGCGTCGTTGCCGCGTTTGTGGCCGTCGCGTCCGCTGGAGCAGCGCCAGAACCGTTTGATGGCACGGTAGCAGTGGTCCCGGCCACTGCCACTGATGACGGCGTCGGTATGGTAGCGGCGGCGGGCGGGGGCTGGGACGTAGGCGTCGGGCTGGGCGTCGGGCTGGGCGTCGGGCTGGGCGTTGGCGTGATGGTTGGGGGCAAGGTCGCGGTCTCGGTTGGGGTCTCGGTTGGGGTCGGGGTTGCGATTGAGTTTGGGGTTGGAGTGTGCGGGTTCGTGGCCGCGGACGTGGTCGTGGCCATAGCTGTAACGGTCGGCAGCGCGGTCGCGATGACGGTTGGATGTACGCCTGTTGTGGTTGCCGCGGCCGTCGTCGTCGACGTGGGGCTTGACGACGGCGACGGACGGGTCACGGTGGGCGAGGGGAGGCTGGTAGGTCCCAACGTCCCTGTCGCGGTCGTGCCGGCCGTAGGGGCAGGGGGCGACGCCGACGCCAACGCCAACGCCGACGTCGACGGCAGGGGTGTTCCGCTGGGGGACAACGTTGGGGTCGGGCTAGGCGTCACCACGGTCACGACGCCGGTGACGCCGGCCGTGCCCGCGAGCATATAGGGGTAGGAGCCTGGCGCAACGAAGAGTTGACGGCCGGTCGCGGCGGGGTCAATGGGACCAATGCTGAAAACGCCGGGATCGGTGACGGTGACGGGAACGGACTCCAGGTTCAGCCACTGCACGTACATCCCGGACGTCACGATCACGCTCCGAGGATCGAACCTCCCGTTGGCGGTGATCGTGACGGGCGCCGTGTTGGTGAGCGCCTCAACCGTCGCTGTCGGCGTGGCGGTCGCGCCGGCCGTTCCGGTCGGCGTGGCGGTCGCGCCGGCCTTAGTCATTGTCGGCGATGGCGTACCCCTTGCGGTAGCCCAATCCGTCGCGCTCGCGGGAACCGGCGTCGGCGCCGGGGACGACGGAGTAGCCGAGAGCGTGGCGGCGGTCGGGATCGTAGCGGCGGCGGTCGGGGTCATGCTTGCAGAGCCATCTGTCGCCGTAGCGGTCGCCGTGGGCAGCGCGGTCGTGGTCGTCGCCAGGGGCGTCGTACGAGTGGGGGTGCTTATGGGGCCGGTCGTCGGTGTGTCCGAGGTAGGTGGCATGGGCGAGGTCATGGCTGTGGGCGAGGTCATGGCTGTGGATGTGGTCATGACTGTGGGCGAGGTCATGGCCGTGGCCGTTGGGTTGATGGCGGGCGTGTCCGTCGGCGGCGCGGCTGCCATGACATCGATCACCCCCATCAAATTCCCGTTGCTTTGCAAGGTGTACCGACACAGGCCGGTTCGGTTGAACGATTGAGACATCGATGTGGTCCCGGGAGCGATGGGGCCGATCGTGAAATCGACGGCGCTATCGGTCGACGTGACCGTCACCGGTACTGTCTGCCGGTTGGTCCATGCGACGGCGTCGCCCACGTCGATATACGCGGTCGACGGTTGGAAGCCGTTGTCCGTGATCGTGATCAGCGTCGTGTTCGCCATACTCGTACTCGTGGGCGACGCCGTTGCGCTTGCCGTCGCGGACGCGGCGCTGGGGGTGGTCATCGTCGTGGTAGGGGTCAGCGAGGCGGGCGCCGTCGCGCCGGGGGCAGTCGGAGCTGTCGTGCCCGTGGTGGTCATGGTAGACGTTGGGCTCGTCATTGCGGTGGCGTCGGGCGTGACCGTGCTCGTCGCGGTGGCGTCAGGCGTGGACGTTGGCGAGGAGCTATCGCCGAGCACGACGATAGCTCCAGCCGTGTTCTGCACCTTATCGACATGATAGGAATATCCGCCGGGCGGCAGCAGGAGCGGCGGCATACTCGTGTCACCCTGGGACATCGATTCCGTAAAACATCCGTCGCCGGACGTGACGACGTGGGCAATATCGTCGTTGTTTTTCCACTGGACGGCCGTGCCCACGGTCACGGTGATCGTCTGCGGGGTTACCCCGCTGCCGTCGATGATGAGAAGCTGTGTTTGCCCGTTGGCGACGATGCCCGCGGAGGAGCACGAGGATGACCCGCGCACAGAGGAAGATGACGCATGCACAGAGTCGGTATGGGCCTGGAAGACCATTGTCGCTGGGAGGACCGAAGCCGGGAGGACCGAAGCCGGGAGGACCGAGGAGGTGAGCGCCAGGACCGTGAGCAGGGAGGGGACCGAGGCGCCGACTATCCGGAGCGTGGGGAAGGCACGCATCTCTTCGACTCTCTCTCACCCGCGTGGAGCAGGCATAGTCGCTAGCGGTTGCGTGCATTACGTTACCACAAACGAGTGACGAGTGACGAGTGACGAGTGACGAGTGACGAGTGACGAGTGGCTAGTGGCTAGTGAGGTAGGAACGGAGTGGTTAGTGACGAGTGGCGAGTGAGGCAGGACGGATCGTCAGCGTCGATAAGCCCTTGCGCTGATCATGCTCGTCACTCACCATTAGCCGCCCACCTCACTCGTCACTAACCACTAACCACTAGCCACTCGTCACTCGAACAGGGGAAGTTGGACGCCGAACTGGGAAGGGGCAGCGGCGCGCTGGCGGGCCAGGCGGGTGCGGGCGCTGCCGGCGCCCTCCGGTTCGCGGCCGCCGACGAGGATGAACGGCGCGGCGCGCGTCACGGCGACGCCGGCCGCCTTGAGTTGGTCCAGGCCGGTGAAGCGGTGCTCCCGGCGCAACGCGACGATGCGCCTGACCGACACCGGACCGATGCCGGGGATGCGCAGCAACTCCTCGGGCGAGGCCGTGTTGATGTCGAGCGGCGGACGCTCGGGGTGCGCCAGCGCCACGGCAACCTTGGGATCGACGCCCAGCGGCAGGTTGCCCCGCCCGTCGAAGGCGTCCGCGACCTCGTCGTGCGCCAGGCCGTAGACGCGCGTCAGCCAGTCGGCCTGGTAGAGGCGGGCCTGACGGTTGGGATGGGTGGCGGCGAGGTCCTCCAGCGGCGTGCCGGCGACGGGGCGGAACAGGCCGAAGTAGGCGCGGCGTAGGCCCAACTCCTCGGCCAGATAGCGCACGCTGCCCACGATCTCGCGGTCGCTCTCCCCGGCCGCGCCCACCACGTACTGCGTGGAGATGCCACTGGGCAGATGCCCTTCCCCCTCCATGCGGTGTAGCAGGCGCATCGGCCGCAGGATGTCGCGCGCCATGTCCTTGCCCGTACCCAGCCGCGCCAGGTAGGCCCCGTTGGGGACCTCGACGTTGATGGAGACGCGGCTGGCCAGCCGCGCCGCCGCCTCGACCACGGCGTCGCTGACGCCAGGCAGCAGCTTGAGATGCACGTAGCCGTCGAATCCTTCCCGCGCGCGCACCAACTCCACCGCGTCGAGCATGCGCTCCATGGTGCGGTCGGGGCTGCCGTCGACGGCCGAACTGAGGTAGAGCCCGTCGACGCGGCCGGCGTCGCGCAACTGTCCGAAGGTGCGCGCCAGCTCCTCGGGCTCGAAGCCGGTGCGCTGTCGGGGCGCGGAGGCGCGCAGGGGACAGAAATGGCAATCATGCTCGCAGCGGTCGGTCATCAGCACCCGCAGCAGCGGCCCGCCGCCCCCGGCCACCTGGCACACACCCGGTATGGGCGTGGGCGCGGTGGGAGCGCCCCTGGGCCGCCGCCGCCCGGTCGCGCTCGTCGGACTCGCGCTGGCCACGTCGTGGCCCGCCGCCGCGGCAAGTTGCTCCAGTTTCTGCGCCGTGTCCATAGTAGGAGTATATCCGTCGGAGCCTTCGCCGCGATACGGTTATCACGGGTATAATAGGTGTGCAGTCAGCGGACGCAGCGTGGCGGACGCGGTTCTGGCCACCGCATGCGTGCCTGGCTCTCGCCGTGGCACGCTTTTTTCTTGTGCGGCGTGCGGCTTCATGGATGGCACGACGATGTGCCGGAACAAGGACGTAAATGATGACGATGACAGAGACGTTGGCGCGGCCGGTCAAGCCGAACCCCCTCGCGGTGGCGCAGCAGCAGTTCAATCTGGCGGCGGACTACCTCCACCTCGACGACGGGACGCGCGCCCTGCTCGGCGACTGCGTGCGCGAGCTGACCGTGCGCTTCCCCGTGCGCATGGATGACGGCAAGGTACACGCCTTTACCGGCTACCGCGTGCAGCACTCGCTGCTGCGTGGCCCCTCCAAGGGCGGCATCCGCTATCATCCCGACGTGACCCTGGACGAGGTCAAGGCGCTGGCCATGTGGATGACCTGGAAGTGCGCCGTGGTCGGCATCCCCTTCGGCGGCGCCAAGGGCGGCGTGATCTGCGACCCGCGCGACTTGAGCCTCAACGAGATCGAGCACATCACGCGCCGCTACACCAGCGAGATCTCCATCCTGATCGGCCCGCAGAAAGACATCCCCGCGCCCGACGTCAACACCAACGCCCAGGTGATGGCCTGGCTGATGGACACCTACTCCATGCAGGCGGGCTATTCGGTGCCGCCCGTGGTGACCGGGAAGCCGCTCTCCATCGGTGGGTCGGAGGGGCGCAACGAGGCGACCGGGCGCGGCGTGATGCTGGTGACGCTGGAGGCGCTGCGCCACCTGGACGTTGCGCCGGCCGGGAGCGCCGTGGTGGTGCAGGGCTACGGCAACGTGGGCTCCAACGCCGCGCGCTCGCTGGCCGAGCAGGGCTGTTCCGTCGTCGCTATCGGTGATCAGTACGGCGCCATCCGCAATCTTGGGGGCATTAATCTGGCCGCGCTCGACGCGCACGTCCGCGAGTCGCGCACGGTGGTCGGCTTCCCCGACGCCGACCCCATCGGCCAGGATGAGTTGCTCACCACCCCCTGCACCGTGCTGGTGCCCGCGGCGCTGGAGAACCAGCTCACCGTGCTCAACGCGCCGCAGGTCAAAGCGCGCCTGGTGGTCGAGGGCGCCAACGGGCCGACCACGCCCGAGGCCGACCACATCCTGTACGACCGCGGCATCCTGGTCATCCCCGACATCCTGGCCAACGCCGGCGGCGTCACCGTCAGCTACTTCGAGTGGGTGCAGGGGCTGCAGAGCTTCCTGTGGCGCGAGTCGGAGGTCAATGAGCGGCTGCGCGACATCATGGTGCGCTCGTTCAGCGAGGTTCTACAGGTCGCCGAGTCGCGCGGGGTCAGCATGCGCGTCGCCGCCTATATCTTGGCCGTCGACAAGGTCGTGCAGGCGCTCGACGTGCGGGGCATCTACCCGTAGGCGGCCCTCACCCCCAACCCCTCTCCCGTGCGCGGGATGAGGGGAGCAGACTACCTACGCCCATGGTATGTAACTTGCCCCTGCCCTGTGATCGACAACACCAACTGGGCTAACGGCTAACGGCTAGTAACGACCTGATGGAGAACAAGGATGAGCAACAAGGCCGAACAGGGCGGCAGGTCCGAGGCGATTAAGAAGCTGGGCGAGGAGATCAAGGGCATCAGAATCGCCATGATGACCACTGTCGAGGAGGACGGCATGCTGCGCAGCCGCCCCATGGCCACCCAGGAGGCCGACTTCGATGGCGACCTGTGGTTCTTCACCGGCGCGGGCTCACCCAAGGTCGACGAGGTCGAGCGCGACCGCCACGTCAATATCAGCTACTCCAAGCCCGACGACAACCGCTGGGTCTCGGTCTCGGGCACGGCGCAGCTCGTGCGCGACCGCGCCAAGATCGACAAGTTGTGGAAGCCCTTCCTCAAGGCCTGGTTCCCCAAGGGCAAGGACGATGCCGAACTGGCCCTGCTGCGGGTCAACGTGACCGAGGCGGAGTACTGGGATACCCAGTCGGGCGCGGTCGCGCACACCATCGGCCTGGTCAAGGCCGTCGCCACGGGCCAGTCGTACGATCCCGGCGACCACGAGAAGCTCGACATCAAGTAGACCGGTCGCCTGCATCGGTGAAGGGACAACTGGGGGGCCGGACAAACTGTCCGCGCCCCCAGCGTTCCCGTATGCCCGCGGTAGATGCGCGACCGGCGCGAAAACAGGTGCTTCCGTGCGTCACGTCTCCGTGTGACCCGCCGATGGACGATTCCCGGACACGAATCGCTCCTGTTTACCCCTGGTAGGCGAACGGCGGCGGCCCCGATACGCCGGGCCGATAGCGGAAGAGCGAGCCGGCATGGGGCTGGGCGCGCCGCTCCTCGTCGGAGAGGCCTTCGGGCGAGGTTGTGATGTAGAGGTCGTTCAGGTCGGGGCCTCCAAAGGTGGGGCAACTCACGTGGGCCGCCGGGAGCCTGACCACGCGCTCGAGCTGTCCGTCGGGCGTATACCGATGCACCGCCCAGCCGCCCCACACAGCGACCCACAGATGGTCCTCGTCGTCGACGGTCAGGCCGTCCGGAGCTCCCGCGTCGGATGGGATGGAGATGAACAGGCGCCGATTGCCGAGCGCGCCCGTGCGCGGGTCAAAGTCGTAGGCGTCGACGCCCCCGGTCGCGCCCGGATTGAAATACATGGTGCGGTTGTCGAGGCTCCAGGCCGGCCCGTTGGGGATCGTGACGTCGCGCAGCATCGTGGTGACGCTGTAGTCGCGCTCCAGGCGGTAGAGGGTAGCGGAGCCGCGCTGCTGGCTGAAGGCCATCGTGCCGGCCCAGAACCGTCCTTCGCTGTCGCACTTGCCGTCGTTCATGCGGCTTGGGGTCGGGCCCTGGTCCACGGCGGCGATGAGTTCGACCCTCCCGCTCGCCGTGTCGAGCGCGGCGTAGCCCTCCTGCAGCGCCATGACCAGCCCTCCCGAGGCGCGCGGCACCACAGCGCTGACCGGCTGCCCGACGTCGATCGCGCGGTCATTGCCGCTGGCGGGATCGTACAGGTGGACGAGATGACGCGCGATGTCGACCCAGACCAACACATTCTCCGCCGCGTGCCACATCGGGCCTTCACCATGTTCCGCCCGCGCATCCAGCACTAACTCCGCCTCGTCCTGCCTGTCGCCTGTCTCGTGAGCCATGGATACACCTCCCCATCCACCTAGCGTCGTCATGAAGCGATTACTTCGTCGGACCTCGCCGGACCCCACCGGATTCGACCAACGTGACCAACCATTGCCATTCGGCCGCCGGGTCAGGCTTTAGTATGCTCCCTTGGACATACCCATGCCTGTCCAATCGCGAGTGTACTAACAAGAGCAGACGAGGAGTGGGGGGCATGGCCAATGATGGCCAAGGGGAAACAGGTATGCTGGCAATGTGAGAGCGCCACTTGCTTAGCCCTGGGTCTGGCTCGATAGAAATGCTGGAGGAGAGAAATATGCTGTTGCACATCACCGGTTCAGGCACTGCGCTAACAGAACAGGGTCTTCTCACAGTGGAGCAGCAGATCGGGCGACAGATTCCCGCGACGCTTACCGTGCCTTCTTGCTTGAACACAATGGGGGATCAGCCGAACCGTCGGACTTCCCCATCTACGGCGAGACAGATAACCCTGACAATGGGAGTACCCTTCAGGCCTTCTTTGGGGTTAACAATCGATACTATAACCCGATCGAAGAGCTACGCGCGTACGAGGGTCGTGTCCCCTCAAGGCTCTTTCCGTTTGCGAGCGACGCTGGCGGTAATCTCCTATGTATCGCGACGGATGGCGACGACGCCGGCAGCGTGTACTTTTGGGATCATGAAGAGGAATCCGGAGGAGACGAGGCGCCAACCTATGCCAATGTCTACTTTGTCGCAAGCAGCTTTGACGACTTCCTCGCCAACTTAACATAATTATCCAAAATCTAATGCGAGACTCACGCCAGGCGTTCTAAAGGAGGGTTATCAGTGGGTGCTCGATCATCGCTGCAAGTCATCAGCGTCGATGAGTGGCGTGCGCTGGAGCGCACCAGCCACGACGCCAAGCACGAGTATATCGACGGGCAGGTGTACCTCATGTCGGGAGGGACGCTTGCTCATGGACGCATTGGCAGCAACGCGGTACGGACCCTCGAAGACGCGCTGGAGGCGGCGGGCAAGCCGTGCTACGTCTACAACTTGGATGTGGCCGCGCGTCTATCGACCAGGCGTTACACCTACCCCGATACCTCGGTCACGTGCGACGAGCGCGACCGGCCAACACTCGATAAGACGGAGATCGAAGCGCCCCGCGTCATCGTCGAAGTGCTGTCGGACTCCACCGAAGCCTACGACCGCGGCAAGAAGTTCGGCTATTATCGGGCGTGCCCGACCGTCCAGGAATACGTGCCGGTAGCATCAATATACCGTGCCGTCGACGTGTACCGTCGGACGGCGCAAGGATGGACAACCTACCAACCCTACGGGCCAGGCGACGAGATAGAGCTAACAAGCCTTGATGTCCGCTTCCCCTTAGACGCGCTGTACAGGAATGCCGGAGTGCCGGAGGCGGCGGACGACCCCGAAGGCGAGGTCTAATCCGTGGACTCTATCCCTGGCCTCAGGATTGTAGGTCGGCCAGCGATTGTACAAAGCGGAAACAGGTCAGGTAATCGTCCGCGGCTGTTGCTCCCCACCGGGCTGCGGAGATGCAACCGACCCATTCTCCGACTCCCTGCCAGGGCCAGAACCACGCGCTGCCGCTCCGATAGACATGAGCCTCTCCGCCGAGGATCGCGCGGTCGTCTCCGGTCGCCAGGGCATAGCCGGGCTGATACGTGTCCGCGCACCACTCACCCACGTACATGCCGCTGAGCCCGCACGGGTTGGCGGCCGCCTGGCACGCCATGGGATCGCCAAAGTCGGTGGTGAGCAGGGCGTCGAGGGTAGGATTGGGCCAGCCGCCGTCGTTCGGCAGCGTATCGCCGAAAGGAAAGAGGGTTGTCGTTCCCGCGCGGAACGCATATTCCCACTGCGCCTCGGACGGCAGAACGAACCCGCACGCTTCGGCAAGGGTCGAGCAGTCGTCGTGCGATAGGCGCCCCGCCGTGTCCGGCCCAAGGTCCTCGGCCACGACATCCAGGCCGCACTGACCGGCCAGTTTCGCGACCAGCGCCTCCGTCAGCGGGATCTGCCCCATCAGGAAAGGACGCACGCGGACGGCATGGCTGGGCCTCCAGTTGTCGAGGTACTTGTTTAGACCACCTGACATCTCCGTCGCGACGGCAACGCGGCGTAGCGCTCGCTCCTCCTGCTCGGACAATCCCATTCGAAACGTACCGCCCGGCACAAGCACGAAAGGTAGTGCTGTCGGGATGTGCATGAACGTGGGAATACGATGGGCCGGGTTGGAGCCGTAGCTCTTGCTCTCGCGATAGTCCCAGGAGCGTCCGAGTTGAGACACCAGGTGCCCGACGACAGCGTCCTGGTCCTGTGGCGTGAGAGCAGTCCAATCATTTATGTCTGCTATCGAACGCAACGTAGAAAGCACATTGTCCTCCGCTTCTCTGTCGTCATCGGTACGGGGTGATAGAATCCCGTATCATCCTAACTGAAAAAGGAGTGTCGTGTCCCTTGGAGTCATGGAGGTATAGACGTTCAGATAAAGAATGAGAATCTGCGGGCGCTGTTGACGTTCGGCCGCTTGCCCAACTCTCTCAAACATTATCTGACAAGCTATATCATCACGTCGAACGTAGCCGTTCCCGAAAGGGTGAGACTGGCAGGGGATGTCACCGCTGACGAGCGCTCGTCCGTTGCGCCGAGGAAGGCGTGCGCGGGGACAGTTGGGCGAGGACACTAACTAAGTAGTTCGCGCGTCCTCTCATCTATCGTCCTTTTCGCCGTTGCGCCGGACGCCTGGCGTGCTACAGTATCATCAACTCCAATAACGCGGCGCGCAGCCCGTGCTTCGCGCCCGCGGACCCTGGATGTTGCTCGACCATGCGGCGTATCGTCAGCGACCAACATGTCCGGTAACGGGTGACGGGGGCGAGTCCATGAGCGGCCATCATCCCCACGAGCGGCCAGAACGTGAGCGTCCCCTGCTCCCGGTGCGCCGCACTCCCGCGCGGCGCGTGCCGGACGCCTATGATCTGGCGGCGGCCGCCCCTGCGCCGAACTATGAGGCGGGGAGCCAGTTCGCCGCGATCATTCACCGTCAGGTGGCGGCGGAGCGGCGGGCGGCGGGGGAACCGGAGGCGGCGCCGCTGCCGGCGACCATGCCGGCGCACCTGCGGCACGGGCCGGGCAGCCAGACCGCAGTGGCGTTCTACCGCTAGGCGGAGCTGCAACGGGCACGCGAGGCCATGGGGCAGGAGGACGTTCCGGCCCACGACGCCGGGGAGAGGCACGACCACCTCGCCCCCGAGGCGCGCGACCACCCCGGCCCCGAGGCGCACGCCCACCCGGGACACGACGCGCAACATCACCATACTCCCACCTATGCCCGCCCTGTCCCCGCGCACCTGCCCCACGCCGCGCATACCGCCCCACGCGCGTCTCACGCTTGGGGCCAGGAGGAGGCGCAGGCGACGGCCACTGCAGCGGCGGCCCACGGGGTGGGCCCGGAGCTGCTGGCTGCCGTCCTGGCGGGGGAGGGCGCGCCGCTGGACCTGCACTTGCAAAAGGCGGTGGAGCGGCAGCTGGGGGCGGATCTGAGCGCGGTGCGTGTGCATACCGGACCGGAGGCGGACATCCTGAGCGAGCAGGCCGGGCGGATGGCCGTCACGGTGGGCGACAGCCTCATCTTCGGGCAGGGGTCCTACCGCCCCGCGACGCCGGAGGGGCAGCTACGGACGGTGGTAGCGCCTGCGTATGCGGGCGAGATCGACAAAGGCACGGATGGCGTCGCCTGGCTTGAGTCGCGACGCCCCGACGTCGCGCCACTCGCGCAGGGGCAGCTCGTAGATGGCCGCGCTGATGTCGCCCCGGTGCGCGGCTGTGAGCGCCTTGAACCGCGCGATAATCTCGACATCGAACACCCAACGGGACAGGAAGGGGGCGGCAAAGACCCGGCGTAGGTCGTCGTCGACGCGAAAGAGCTTCGCCCCGCACTGCGTGTCGTAAATCGGCATGCCCAACGTCAGCGCGGCCGCCGTTGCGAAGACACGCCCGTAGTAGTGGCGATACACTTTCCTGTCGATGACGCGGCCCAGCAATTTGACGCGCGCCCCGAAGACCATGCGCACGGTGGGCTGCGCGTCCAGGATGTCGCAAAAGAACGGCAACTCGGTCAAGGGCGTGGCGAGGTCGGCGTCCCAGTAGCCGACGTAGTCGGGACGGCGCGTCAAGGCCGCGACCACGCCCTGCCGCACCGCCTCCGCCTTGCCGCTGTTGCGGGCGAGGCTGACGACGCCGATACGCTCGGGGGCTCGCGCGCGCATGGCGTCGAGGATCTGCGCCGTACCATCGCGGCTGCCATCGTCGACGAAGAGGAGCTCAAGGCGGCGCCGGGAGAGATGGAACCCGACAAAGGTCTCCACCGCGAGACGATCAGCTTCGTTGTAGCAAGGAACGATCAGCACGACGGTAGGAAGTGTGGGGGTAGTTTCGGTCGTTTGGCGCATTGTCAAGCTATCTCTCCCATCGCGTAGTGTACGTCATCCGGGCCCTACCTCTCCCCGTCGTCCCATCGCTATTGGCAGGCCGCATTATCGCGCCGTCGGCGAGTGATCCGTGGGGGGGAGGCCGGCGTATGATAGGTGAAGGGCGCAACGGCCTGCCACCCACGGTGATAATGGTCGTTGGCCTGCGATGGAAGTCGCATGGCAGGGGGCGACGACGAAGGTCGTGGGAAGGGTACAGTCGCGGTCATAGGTTTGGAGCCCGGAGAGATACAGCCCACGAGACACGTCAGTGTCCGCATCCTGCCATGAGACTTTCGTCGCGGGCCAGGGGCCTGTAGACAGGTGAGGCCCGACGGAGTATCATGGTGTAGATAGGCGGACGCAACCGCGCCGTAGAAGGAGACACACGTTATGTTCGGATTTTCGCACATGCCCGAGTTGATCATCGTCTTGGTGATCGCGCTGGTCGTCTTTGGCCCCAAGCGGCTGCCCGAGTTGGGCTCGTCGCTGGGCAAAGGCATCCGCGAGTTCCGCAAGGCGACCACCGAGTTGCAGGACTCCGTCAAGATGGACACGCACGGTTCCCTGCCGGCCGAGCAGCCGTACAACAACATGAACAGCAACGCGGCGCCCACGCACACGGACGTGGAGTATACGGCTGCCCCCGCTCAGCCGCACCCCCAGGCTCACGTGGTCGAGCCGGAGCGTCCTCGCGTCTAGCAAGCGTACGCGGCAGCGGTCTCGGCCTGGCCCTGTCGGCGTCCTGCCTCCGGTTTCCGGCTCTCTGTACCTGCGCAGCATAAAACGATGCCGCTAGCGATACTGGTAGCGGCATCGTCGCACTATCTAGGAATCGCTATGATCACAGACGCCGTGCTGACGCCGCAATTGATATATAGCAAGAGGTAACTAAAGACAATGGCCTCCGTGCGAAACCTACTGGCCCTCAACGATCCCGACCCCAAAGAGATGTCGGTCGTTGGCCACCTGGACGAGTTGCGCCAGCGTCTCATCAAGTGCATCCTCACGGTCTGCCTTGGGTCTATCGTTGGATGGTTCCTTAAGGCAGAGGTATTTTCGCTGTTGGCCGCGCCGATTCAACCTTTTGTCGCCACTAAGAACCAGCCTCTAGGCGCGGAATTTGTCTTCAACAAGCTGACCGATGGCTTTGTCATTGAACTCAAGTTATCAATTGCTGTGGGTGTCGCGCTCGGGCTGCCCGTCTTGCTCTATCAAATATGGATGTTTGTCGCGCCGGCTATTTCAGTGCATACGCGGCGCTACGTCGTCCCCTTTGTGTCACTGGGCATCGTCCTTTTTATCGTTGGGATGAGTGTCGGCTATGCGCTTTTCCCGCTCGTCGTGCGGTTCCTGGTCAGCCAATCGGCGAACTTTGCCGACACGAAACTCCTGCTGACAATTGGCGATTACGTCGCTCAATTCGGGTTAGTGCTGGTCGTCTTTGGCGCCGTCTTCGAGATGCCGGTCGTTCTAACCTTCCTGGCTCTGATCGGCATTGTGACGTCGCGCTTCCTGCGCAGCAAGCGCAAAATCGCGGGCATGCTCGGCCTGATCATGGCCATGATCATTACCCCCGGCGCCGACCCCATCACTCCCTTTGTGACCGCGGCGATCGTCTACATCCTCTACGAGTTCAGCATCATCATGGTGCGGCTCGTCCACCGCTAACAGCGATCCTCATGGTGGGGTCGCAGGCCTGCGACTAAAGTCGCATGGCAGGGACCGGACACTAAAGTGTCTCGCGGTGGATAAAGGTCGCTGGCTTACGTTGACAGTTTCATTGTGTTTGCGCTATCCAGTTGGTTAACGTGGCGGCGAACTCCGCGCGGCGCGCCGGAAAGAGCGGCGTGGGCGTTTCCGGGTAGCCCGGCAGCAGGCAACAGCCGAGCAGGGCATTGACAAGCGCCCGCGCTGTCGCCAGGGGATGATAGGGGTTCTCCGGCTGGGCTGGGAGCACCGCGATGGGAAAGGCTTGTTGGCTCAGTAGGGTGGCGTCGCGCCTGTCGAGGCCGCGCAGCAGCGTTCCTTCCAGCAACGACTGGGCTGTCTCGCGCATGATCCACGCGATGTCGCCCGCAGGCAAGGCGCAAAACGACTCAACTAGCGCATCGTCGTGTAGTAAGGCGATGCCCCAGGGAAAGCCGGGCCGTATCTCAATCTCGCCTGGGCGAGGGACGCCCGAGGCGTGCAGCGCGTCGAGGTAGGCAACTGGGCCCTGCCCCTCGACCGCTCGGGCTGACGACTCGAAGGCCGCGCCAAGGGCTCCGTTGCGCGGCGCGGCGGGCCAACAGAGGGCGAGGGACGCCACGGTCTGGGGCGCCAGCAGCGCCAGTCGAAGGGCGCCGGAGCAGCCATTAGAGCCGGCCACGACGTGGACGCGCTCCAGCCCGGCATGTCTCACCACGGCCAGCAGATCGGACGCCTCGCATGCCCAAGAGTGGGCCGCGAAGGGCGCCGTCGTCCGACCACAGAAGCGCCGATCTGGCGTCAGGACGCGGTAGCCGGCGGCGACAAGGTCCGGGACGACGCCGGGCGCGCGCCAGAACTGTGCGCCGTCCATGGGGTCGAAGAGGCCGCCATGTACCAGCAGCATCGTTTCTTCAGCCTGTCCACTGCCATCATCGTCGTACCAGATGGTCGCGTTGTCGATGGGAGCGAAGGGCATCTACACCTCACAGCGTAACCTGCGACTAAAGTCGCATGGCAGGGGACAAGGGGACAAGGGGGCATGGCCTGCGACTAAAGTCGCATGGCAGGGAACGGACACTAAAGTGTCTGTGGTGGATGTGGTCGCGGGTATAGACGGACGCCTTCTTGCGCGGTTTCATCATCAGGCAGGCGCCAGTGGTTTAGGAGGCGGCAAATCGGCGTTTTGCCGGTTGGAACGGACATAGTTGAGGGTGTTGACGAGTTGCTCGTGTGTTTCGATGGCCACGAAGTAGTAGCCTTTGGTCCACAGGTGACCGCCGAGGAGGTCGTCGCGCAAATCAGGGTAGCGCCCAAAAAAGGCATACGATGTACCGCCTTTGACGGTTCTGATGATCGCCGACCGAGGTTGGTCAGGAAACTCCTCAACGATCAAATGCACGTGCGTGGGCATCACTTCCCAACCCACGCACAGCACCTTATGTTCCCTCATAACTGTCCGCAAGCATATCCGCATCACGCTATCGTATGCTTCATCCTCGAAGATTGGTTTGCTGTACAGCGTATGGAAGTTGATGTGGTATAGGGCCATCCTGAATCCCTCCATCTAATCCCTTTATCGACACTACTGTACAGCAACTCCGCCGCTGAGGCAACCAAGGCCACAAGACATTCGGGTACATTTCATTCTCCGACTGTGCATATGATCGCAGGCGTAGGGGCGTCTTGCATACGCCCTGGCGTGCGCGAGCGGGGCGTATGCAAGACGCCCCTACCCCACCGCATGATCCACAATGAAATGACCCTGATTCGGATATCTGGGCTCTGTTCTGCAAGAGGCTCCCACTTCCCGCAACGTTCGCGCCTGTTTGCATAGGGGCGAGTTCCTCGCAGCGACCGGGAGGGCTGCCATGCAACTTGAGGAGTTCATCGCCATCAACACGGTCATTGCCACAAGACACTTTAGTGTCCGTACCCTGCCATGCGACTTTAGTCGCAGGCCAACGGCCTCCGCCCTGCCATGCGGCTTTAGCCGCAGGCCGGTTGCACCCTACCCCTACGGCACGTTGAGGTTCGAGGGACCCTTTCCGGCGCCGCCAGCCAGGTCGCGGTCGGCGGGCGCGGTGAAGAAGGCATGCAGGATCTGCCGCGCCAGGGGCGCCGCGGCCACATTGCCCTCGCCGCCGTGCTCGACCATCACCACCAGCGCGATGGTCGGGTGGTCGGCCGGGGCTAGCGCCACGAACCAGGCGTCGGCATTCTGTCCGGGGACGGTCTCCGCCGTGCCTGTCTTGCCCGCCACCGGCGGGCTGAAGCCGGCGAACTTATCGGACGCCGTGCCGTACGTCTCGGTCGTCACGCCGAGCATGGCGTCGCGGATGTCCTGCAGGTGTCCCGCAGTGATGGGCAGGCGCCGCGAGACGACGGGCCCGAACGAGCGCACCGCTGCGCCGCCCGGCGCGGTGATGCTCTTGACTACGTAGGGCCGGTAGACCACGCCACCATTGCCCACCGCCGCCAGCATCTGCGCCACTTGCAGCGGCGTCACTTCGAGGAAGCTCTGCCCGATGGCCAGGTCGACCGGATCGCCGGGCACCCACTGCTGGCCGAGGGTGGCCAGGGTCCAGTGCGGGTCGGGCACGATGCCCGCGCCCTCCCGCACGCCGACGATCCCCGTGGGCGCGCCGAAGCCCCACGCGCGGGCGTAGTCGGGCAGCAGGTAGTTGTTCATGTTGTCGAACTGCTGCCCGATCTGGTAGAAGCAGGTGTCGCAGGATTGCACGAACGCCTCGTGCAGCGAGACGATGCCGTGGCCGTAGGGATTCCAGTCGTGCTTGGGGTTGTTGGCGCCCAGGCCGTACCACACGGCGGGGCCGGGCATGGTCGTCTGCGCCGTATAGTTGGCCTTCTCCAGCGCCGCGCCCATGGTCACGATCTTGAAGACCGAGCCCAGCGGGTACTGACCGGTCGTGGCGCGATTGATCAGCGGACGGAACGGGCTATTGAGGTAGCGCCCCGCGCCGGTCCCCTGGGCGAAGAGGTTGGGGTCGAAGCCCGGCGTGCTGGCCATGGCCAGCACGGCGCCGTCCGACGGACGCAGCGCCACCACCGCGCCGGCCTGACCGGCCAGCGCCTGCTCGACCGCCGCCTGCAGCGTTGTGTCGAGCGTCAGATGCAGCGTGTCGCCGTCGGCCTTGGGCCGCTCCTTGAGCGTCGAGGCAATGTAGCCGTAGTCGGGCGCGGTGGCGATGCCCAACTTGGCGCCGTCGCGGCCGCGCAGGTACCGCTCGGCCCAATGCTCCAGCCCGGTGACGCCCAGCGTCTGGCCGTCGGATGTCGTCTGTACGTAGCCGATCAGCGGCGCGGCCAGGCCCAGGCGCGGGTAGATGCGCAGGGTCGAGCCCCTGATGAAGTCGAGGCCGTTGCTGAGGAGCGGGGCCGCTTGCCCTTGCACGGCGTCCCACTGCACCGAGGTTACCTGCGCGATGGGCACGAATTCGTCGGGGTGCGCCACGGCCCAGGACACGTGGTACAGGGCCTGGATATCGGCCGGCGTCATGTGCAACCAGCCGCTGAGGAAGGAGAGCAGCTTCGTTTCATTCGAGATATGTTGCGGGACCACGCCGATCTGCACCTCGTCGCCCTGCGTGGCCAGGACCTGCCCGCCGCGGTCCACGATGCGGCCGCGCGTGGCGGGCTCGTCGAACATATGCACGCGGTAGGCGGACCCCAGGCCGGGGACGATGGCGTCGGGCGTCCAGTCCACGCCCCAGCGCCCATTGGCGCTGACGAGGGGCAGGTGGACCGTGTAGGTGATGGGGCCGAGCGCGGCCGTGGATAGGGCCACGGCCGTCTCCACGGTGGCGCGGTCGCCGTTCTGGCGGATAGCCGTGATGGAGGGATGGACGCCGCTGATGGTGGCCTCGCTGGCAATGGCGTGATAGCGGGCCGTAAAGGCTGTGCCGGAGATGGTCTGTTGGGCGGACGGCGCGAGGTCGCGATACATCATGTCGTAGCGTCCCGCCGCCCACGCCGCGAGGAAGTCCTGCGCGCGGTAGGCAATGGCGTTGTTTTGGTCGACGACCACGATGGCGGTCGGCGTGGGCGCCACGACGGTGGCCGTGGCGGGCGCCTGCACGGCGGTCCCCGGCACCTGTAGCGCCGGCTGCAAGACGTAGGTCCAGGCGGCCCACCCGCCAAGGATGAGGATGATGAGACCAAGGAGTCGAGCTATCATTGAGATCTGCGCGCGAGGACGGTCGTCGGGCGATGCTGGCGGACGAGCGGACGCGCGTCTCTCCTTTCTACATGGACCCAATCGTGCCGGTGGGCTGCTATCGACCAGCCTCGGGGCGCGCCGGGCCTGTTCCGATACGCTCCGGTACGCTGTCGTGAGGCAAACCCGCACGCTTGCGCCGACGGGTGGTGACAGGAGCAGGATACCCCTTTTAGGGGTTAGAGAAAACAGGGCGCACATCCCACCTGCTTTAGCGCTGGGCTATACGTCCTTTACCCGCTGTAGTACCCGCTGTAGCGGCTTCAGATGGCGCCGGCGTCCGGCACATCTACTTTTTGTAGTATGCTAGGGCATGCGAATTGAGGAAGCGCCGAAGCCATATAGAGGGGTATCGACCAAGTGATGACCAAGTGATGGAGAAGACTGATGTCGCTTCTTGGTAGCGTGTTCCGCAACCGCGTCCTGAACCTGAGCACCCTGTCCCCGCTCGCCCGCGTGCAGCTGCTGATGCGGCTGCCCAGCCTCTCGCGCCTCTCGTTGCGCCTGTTCCGTGATCCCCGCGTGCCCCTGACAGCCAAGGCGAGCGCGCTGGGCGTGATCGCGCTGGTGGTCTCGCCCATCGACATCCCCGGCTGGATTCCGGTGATCGGGCAGGTCGGCGACGCGGTGGTCATCGTCAACGTGCTGGACATCTTTATCAAGGCCGCGCCGCGCCACGTGGTCCAGGAACACATCCGCGCCCTCGGCCTGGAAAACAAGTTCAAGGTGTGACCCTCACCCCCGGGCAGTCGCAGATCCCCGCGAAGGATAGCGCATGACACCGGAGGAAGCGACTCTGCTGGTTGAGGGCGCGCGGGCGCTGAGGCTTGAGCTGAGCCCCGAGCAATTGGAGCTGTTCGACCGCTACCGCGCGCTGCTGCTGGACTGGAACACGCGCGTCAACCTGACCGCGATCACCGATCCGGCGCAGGTGCTGACGCGCCACGTCCTGGACAGCCTCACCGTCGTGCTGGCGCTCCCCGCGGAGGATCTGGCGCGCCCACTGCGCGTGATGGACGTGGGCGCGGGGGCCGGGCTGCCCGGCCTGGCCCTGCGCATCGCCCTGCCGGCGTGGCGCGTCACCCTGCTCGACTCGGTCGGCAAGAAGACGCGCTTCGTGGAGCACGCGGTCACGACGCTGGGCCTGGAGGGCGTGACCGTGCTGACCGCGCGCGCCGAGGACGCGGCCCACGATCCCACCCGGCGCGAAGCCTACGACCTGTGCCTGGCGCGCGCCGTGGCGCCCTTGCGGGTGCTGGCCGAGTATACGCTGCCCTTCTGCGCGGTCGGCGGTTTGATGGTGGCCATGAAGAAAGGCGACCTCGACACCGAGCTGGCCGAGGGGCGTCGCGCCGTGGGCCAGCTCGGCGGGCGCGTCGAGCCGCTCGTGCGCGTCCCCCCGCTGGCCGACCTCGGCCACGACCGCGTGCTCATCCCCTGCCGCAAGGTCGCGCCCACGCGCCGCGACCTGCCGCGCCAGGCCGGCACGCCGGCAAAACGCCCATTGTAGACGGCGTCTACTGGACGGTCTATCATCGCGTCAATTGACGCCGATCATGGAAGGGACCCGATACGTTCGTCACTTGAGAACGTGATCGTGACCATGCTCTGCTCACTGATGAAACCCGCTTTCTCAATGGCCCGCTTTGACGCATGATTGTCCGCCGCACATGAACAGATCGGCGTCCAGCCCGCCTCATAACAATGATTCTTTAGATGGATGAGTATGGAGCTACCCAGCCCGCGTCCGCGACACGATCGCGCCACCACCATGCCCAGATCGGCATAGGGCGGTTGTACACGACTGGGAATACACTCCCCTGTTGCGACCAGGACCCGCCGATCGTACAGGCCAAATAACTCTCGGCGATCGAGGCGTTCGCGAAGAAAGGCCTCGATCCACTCCCCTGACCCTTCCGTATTCGCCCGATAAAAGCGCGCGATGTCAGCCAACTCTCCTTTTTCTGCCTTCCTGACGATGCCATCGCCGGGACCGGACGACAGCGTGACGCGTTTGTTGTCGCGGAAGAGATAACTATGACGTTCACTGCTCTTCCCGAGATCGATGCATAGGGGGAAATACAAGGGTTCTATGGTACTCGCGATGGCATACTGGATGCCATAGGTCGAGACAATCCAGCGAAAAATATCTTGTGCCCGAGCCTGATAGTCGTCCGCGAGGTGGAAGCGCAGCAACTCATTGTCGGAGCCCAGGCAGAAATATCCCACGCGCCGCTCTCGGTCCTGCATCTCCCAAAAAGCCGCTTGAGCAACAATGGTACTCTCCCACATTCCATCCATAGGAGCGACAAGAGTACGCAGATAGTCATCCCTCAACTGTTGCGTCGCATCAGACCGCTCAAGCCGGGTACATGTCATCATCAAGAGCCCAGCCATCCCGGTTCTTTATCCCAAAGGCTATAGCAGCGTGTTCGATGCAACGGCGCTCGGTTTATCTTCCCAATTTGGCGCGTGCGCTGCGCGCCGATAACGTCAATGTCGCCGTGCAATCGTGACGCCTGACAATAATCGTCTAGCCCTGTCACATTCCCGCATGGGCAGGCCCGGACGTGTTCCCGTCGCCAACGGCAACCGCCGCAAGCCCTGGGACACCGCTGAGGTACGCAGTACCGTCGACGACGGCCTCGCTAAGCGAGAGGCGTCCCGCGGCGACGGCGTAGAGCGTCTCCACATCCGTGCGCAGCGCCAGGTCGGGGTCCGGCACGAGCTCGCGCGTCACCGCGACCACGGCGCTGCCCTCAACCCGCACGTCGAACGTCTCCCCCACGCCGTCGCCGTCCGCCACGCGCACTCCCACGCGCGCCGTCCCTAGCGCCGGCGCTAGGGCGGCGACGAGCGCGCGCCCCGCCAGCATCACCGACTCGGGGCTGACGACCTGGTCCAACTCGCGCGCACCGAGCGATCGCGCCCCCCACTGCCCCAGCGCCGTGAGCACGCCCTCCAGCCCCTGCCCGTGGGGCGTCAGCTCGTAGACCGTCGAGGCCGCCGGGGGCGGGAGCGTGCGCCGCCGGATGATGCTCGCCCCCTCCAAGGCCTTGAGCCGCGCCGTCAGGATGTTGCTCCCGGTCCCCGGCAGGGCCTCGCGCAGGTCGGTGTAGCGCTTCGGCCCCAGGAAGAGGTCGCGCACGATCAGCAGGGCCCAGCGGTCGCCGACGAGGTCGAGCGCGTGGGCGATGGGGCAGTATTGGTGGTAGCTGCGGCTGTGTTCGCTCATGCCCCCAGTATACCCCGCGCTCCTCATTTTTGTCCATCCTATTTCATTTAGAGTTTTACCTGTTGCTAAAAGAAACAAGATGGGTTATAGTGTCCGTGTCGACCGTGCACGGTCGACACGCCCGTCACTGCGGTGGCGGCGATCCGCGGTACCGCTCGGTCGTCAATGAGAACGTGTCGCCTGGACGCCAGGCGAGAGGGAGTGTGAGCCATGATCGACACAGAGATGAGGGCGGCGCGCGTGCATCGGCGCGGCGCGGCGGACTTCAGCATCGACACCGTCCCGGCGCCGACGCCCGGCCCCGGCCAGCTCCTGGTGCGGGTCGAATCAGCGGGGGTAAACTTCTCCGACGTCAAGCGTCGCCGCGGCGACGCCTATCCCTTCGAGACCGACTTCCCGTTCACTCCGGGCGGCGAGATCGCCGGCACAGTCGTGGCGCACGGCGTCGGGGTGGACAGCCCGCCGGTCGGCGCCCGCGTCTTCGCGTTGGCCGGGGCGAACGGCTTCGGCGGGTACGCGCAATACGCGGTCGCCTACGCGCCCACCGCCGTCCCGATCCCCGAGGCCATGAGTTTCGACCAGGCCAGCGTCCTGATCGTCGCGGGGGCGACCGCGAAGGTCATGCTGACCCGGACGGCGCGGCTGCAGCCGGGGCAGAGCGTACTGATCCCAGCGGCCACCGGTGGCGTCGGCAGCTTCGCTTTGCAGATCGCCCGCCAGGCCGGGGCGGGCACGATCATCGCCGCGGTCGGCGACGCCGGCAAGGGGCCGCTGGCCCGCGACCTCGGGGCTCACGAGGTGGTCGACTACACGCGGCCCGACTGGCCGGAGGTGGTGCGCGAGTTGACCGGCGAGCGCGGTGTGGACGTCGCGCTGGAGGCCATGGGCAGCCACGGCCTGATCGACACGCTCCGCGCCCTGGCTAGCTTCGGGCAACTGGTCGTCTACGGTGCCGCTACCGGCGTCTCGGCCACCCTCGACGGCCCGACGATCGACCGGTGGCTCTACGCGCCGGCCTCCAATCAGTCGATCACCGGCTTCAACATCGGGTCGTGGTTCCTGGAGCGGCCGGCCGAGGCGGGCGCCGCGCTGATGGAGTTGGCGCAGGACGTCCTCTCGGGCGCCGTGCGCCTACCGCCTATCAACACGCTGCCGCTGGCCCAGGCGCGGGAGGCTCATCTGGCGCTGGAAGAGCGGCGGACCGCGGGCAAGCTGGTGATCAAGCCGTGGGCATAGCCCCCGCACGACCATTTACCAAGATGATGCTCACGCTGACCCTCGATTGGTTCGACTTGGACAACACGACGACGTGTCATAGGCGCGTTGCTCTACAATAACGGCCGCAGTTCGATGGCGGCGTCGCGGTGCGGGCCTACGGTGACGAGGGCCACGGGCACGCCTACCAACTCCTCTACCCGCTCGACGTAGGCGCGGGCGGCGGGCGGCAGGTCGTCGCGGGTGCGGGCGTCGGCGGTGGACTCCAGCCACCCCGGCAGCTCTTCCCAGACCGGCTCGCAGGCGGCGAGGTCGCAGGCCAGCGAGGGCACGCGGTCCATCGGAGCGCCGTTCAGGCGGTACCCCGTGCAGACGCGAACCGCCGGCAGCGTGTCGAAGACGTCCAGGTGGGTCAGGGCCACGGCGGAGTAGCCATTGAGGCGCGCGCTGTAACGCGCGGTCACCGCGTCGAACCAGCCGCAACGGCGCGGCCGGCCGGTGGTGGCGCCGTACTCGTGGCCGATCTCGCGCACCTCGGACGCCGTGGGCGCGTCCATCTCGCTGGGGAAGGGCCCCGAGCCCACGCGCGTGGGGTAGGCCTTGTAGACGCCGATGCAGCCGCTGAGCGCCGATGGCGGGACGCCCGCGCCGGCCAGCACGCCGGCGACGAGCGTGCAGGAAGAGGTGACGAAGGGGTAGGTGCCCGTGTCGAGGTCGAGTAGGGCCGCCTGGGCGCCCTCCAGCAAGACCGTGTCCTCGCGTTCCAGGGCCTCGTGGACAACGGCGAGAGCGTCGCCGACATGCGGCCGTAGGCGCTCCAGGGCTGCCATGTACGTGTCGACCGCCTCGTCGGGGTTGCCGGGCTCACCGTCGAAGGCGCGCACCAGCCGCGCGCCGCGGCGCGCCGCAGCGCGCAGCCTGCCGCGGCCGCCGTCACTGAGCGCATCGCACAGGCGCAGGCCCACCCGCGCGGCCTTGTCGGCGTAGGCGGGACCGATGCCGCGCCCCGTGGTGCCGATCATGCCCTCGCCGCGCGCCTGCTCCTCCAGCAGGTCGAGTTGGCGGTGATAGGGCATGATGAGGTGGGCGCGTTCGCTCAGCAGCACGGTGGAGGGGTCGACGCCGGCCGCGGCCAGGGTGTCCAACTCTTCCAGCAGCCCGATGGGGTCGACGACCACGCCGTGACCAATGACCGAGCGCACGCCCGGATGCAGGGCGCCGCAAGGCACCATGTGCAGGCGGTACGTCCCCCCATCGGTCACCACGGTATGGCCGGCGTTGGGGCCGCCCTGACAGCGGACCACCAGTGCAGCGCGCTCGGCGAGCAAATCGATGACGTGGCCCTTTGCTTCATCGCCCCACTGGGCGCCCACGACGGCAACGGCAGGCATAGTGCTCCTTAGATCGATGGTGGCTGACCCTGATCGACGGTCAGAGGGACGGGTACGTCAGTCGGTACGCCTTACGGTCCCCATAGAGGATCGCACGAGCACGCCCATTCGGCAAGCAGGCTATGATAGGGATGGGAGGAAATCATGCTTGTTATCTTCTGCGCCGACCCGCTCGATCCCCGGCAGCCGGACGCGATGTACGCCGCTGAGGCGGCCGCGGCGCAAGCCGCCGGCTTTGGGCGCGCGCTGATGGGCTACGAGGCTCTGGTCGACGACGACGATCCGGCGCGGGCTGTGCGCGGCGTGACCCCGCGGCCCGACCGGACCCTCGCCCTCTATCGCGGCTGGATGCTGCGGCCCTCCCACTACGAGCGCCTGTACGCCACCCTGGCCGCGCGCAACGTGCGCCTGCTCAACAGTCCTGCCGCTTACCGGCACGCGCACTACCTGCCCGCGTCGTACGACGTCATCGCGGGCCACACGCCGACCACGGTCTGGCTTGAGACCACCGCGGACGTGTCGATGGACCGGGTGATGGACGCGCTCCGGCCGTTCGCGGATCGCGCCGTGATCGTGAAGGACTTTGTGAAGTCACAGAAGCACCACTGGGCGGAGGCCTGCTACATCCCGTCGGCGTCGGATCGGCAGGGGGTCGAGCGCGTGGTGCGCCGCTTCCTCCAGTTGCAGGGACCCGACCTGAACGAAGGGCTGGTCTTTCGCCTGTTCGTCGACCTCGAGCCCCTCGCCATACACTCCAGGAGCGGGATGCCGCTGGCGCGCGAACACCGCGTCTTCTACCTCGACGGGCGACCGCTCTACGCGGCGCGCTATTGGGACGAAGGCGATTATGGCGGAGACGAACCGCCCCCGACCTGCTCGGCGATGTGGCCCGCGCCGTCCGCAGCCGCTTTTTCACCATGGACGTGGCCCGCGGGCGCGACGGACGCTGGATGATCGTCGAATTGGGGGACGGCCAGGTGGCCGGATTGCCCGACGGCGCCGATGCCCACGCGTTCTACAGGGCGCTCCGGGATCACTGGCCGGCCCACTCCTCCGACATTCGCGGATAATTGACAGATGGCATCAGGGTAGCGGGGCGATAGGGCGGCGAAGCAAGGCGGCAATGGGACACGAGAAGTCAGGCACGACATCCTCGCCGCTGAGTGTATCCTCAATGCCAAGCGTGGCCGCGGGCTCCGTGTCATCACCCGGATGCCACACGTCGACCTGCTGCCAGCGCGGCCAGATAATCCATACGAGGCGCACGCCCGCGTCAAGGTAGTGTTTGACCTTGATGGCCACCTCCGGATGGTACTGGTTGGGAGACGCGACCTCGACGGCCAGATCGGGGGCGAGCGGCCACGCTTTCACATACTGCTCGGGGGTGAGCGTCGCGACACGTTCCGCGCGTACGAAGGCGACATCCGGCCCAAGTTCGGTATCCGGCTGCCCAAGGTCGCTGAAATTATAGCCGCCGGCCTCGCCGGTCAACTCGCCCAAGCCGCGCTCCTCGACGTAGGCGCCAAGGCGGATCAGAAGACGCGCGGCGATAGCCGATGCTTCGCCGCCACTTTGAGGCATGCGGACTAACACCCCCTCCACCAACTCGTAGGTCCAGCCATCATCGGGCAGAGCTTCGTAGGCGTCAATGGTCATGCGACCGACACCGGGAATAGTGTCCGCCCATGGCGCCAGTGTATCCGATCGATTGTAGGGAGGTGCGTCGCTCATGATCTCAATGTGTCTCATTCAGGCCGACGTTGCAACCGGACCTGGCGCCGGCTGCATCGGCATGCGTTCGACGCCGCGCCGTCGCTCGATCTCTTGCACCGCCACGGCGTGCTTGCAGGGGAAGTCCCACTGCGCGGCGGGGCAGGTGCAGGCCACCGTGCCGTCGGTGTCGAGGTGGACCAGATAGCCCTGGCCGGGGTGCGAACTGCTCGCCACCACGTACTGCCCCCGCGTGACGCGGATTGGGCGCACCTGCTCCTCGCGCGCCCGCCGCGCCGCGTTGTCGATCCGTTGCTCAACCGTCATCGTTGCCGTCCTCGCCGTGTCCTGGAACGCATGATCTAATAACTACTTGTATTCTACCACAAACTGGTGTATGTAGCCTACCGCAGGCCGGGCAGGGTGCCCGCGAACTGGCCTTTGATGGCCAGCGGAAGACGCGCGCCGGTGCGCATGTTGAGGATGCTCAGCGGCTCGGTGACGCCGTAGCCGGCCGAGATGAGCAGGTGGGTCGCGTCGATCCACCCCTGCGGCAGGCCCTGCGCTTTCAGCGTGGTGCGACGGCCGGCCGCGTCCAACAGGAAGATCGAGTGGCCATCAGACGCGGCGATGCGGCTGCCGTCGGGGGCCAGCACCGCGTTGTCGCCGGCCCCAGCGAAGGGGTGCGTCCCGCCGGTCAGATCCTGCACGTAGGGCTGGCCCGTGTCGGGCACGCACACGGTCCCCGCCGCCACGATCGGACCCACGGAGACGCCTGCGGGGCACAGCGTCGCCAGTCGCGCCCCCGAGGTTGCATCGACCACGTGATAGCCGTCGAACGCGTCGTAGGGGTTGGCGGCGGTGTTCTGCACGTAGGCGCTGCCCTTTAGGATGGCCAGCACAAGCGCGCCGTTGCGCCAGCCGATGGGCCACTCGTAGACCTGGCTGGACTTGAAAATGTCGCTCTGGATGGCGCTGGTCAGGCCCTGCGTGTAGAGGCGCATGCGGGGCGCGCGGCCGCTGTAGTCGAGCACGCTCACGGCGATGCGGCGGTCGTCCGGGCTGACCGCGAAGGCGGCGTGTACGCGCGCGCCGCCCGGCACGGTGGCCACGACGGCGGTCGTCCCGTTGGGAGACAGGGAGCGCACCCGCGCGTCCCCATCGAGGTAGTACACGCGCGTGGCCGAGGCGCTGACCACGGGCAGCGGGACCGCGACGGCGCCCGTCGTGTTGATGAGGCTGCGCCCGGCCGCCGACGCCTGCGCCACCACGCGTCCGTCGACTCCGACCAGGGACACGACGTAGGAACCGTAGGCGCCGTAGCGGACCACCACGGCCAACGGCCCGGTCGCGGTCGTCGTGATGGCCGTCGCGGTCGTTGTGGATGGGACCGTGGCCACAACAGGAGCGGTAGCCGCGGGGGTGGCCGTGGCGATCATCGGTCGGGTGGCCACGCCGCGCGCCGTCAATGGGGCGAGGGTCACGGTGAGGGCGAACGCGGGTACCGCCGTGCGGAGCAGGCCGGGCCGCTGGCGTTGTCTGGCTGAGATCGCCATTGATGTACGAGTCCTTTCAGGTTTACATTGCCGGCTGATGATAGACGCTGACCATGAGTTCTACAGACCGCATTCCTTTCATGCTTTGTCCTGCTCGTCTACTCGGCGAAGCGATCTTATAGTAGCACAGCCTGGCCGATAACCTTACCAGTTGTTGCAAGCGCACTCGGTCCCAGAAGGCACAGCATCCACCTGGCCCAAAGCTAACAGCTAACAGCCAACGGCTAATAGCTAACGGCTAACGGCTAATAGCTAACAGCTAACAGCTAACGGCTAACAGCTAACGGCTAATAGCTAACGGCTAACAGCTAGTACAGGAACATGGGCTTGCCGAGGAGGTGCCGCACGCGATGGCGGTAGCCCTCGGTGTCGTAGAGCTCGGCCACGTCGACGCGGCGCACGCCCTCGGAGATGTGCTCCAGGGGGACCGTGGTGTAGACGCCCTCGTGCAGCGCGACCATCTCACCGGTGTTGCCGGACAGGGCACGGTCCACGGCCAGATTGCCGTAGCTGAAGCCGACCATGTGGTCGAGCGCGTCGGGCGCGCCCGCGCGCATCAGGTAGCCCAACTGTTGGCCCACGATGCCCACTTTAGTGAGCTTTTGCAGGGCGTCGCCGGTCATCTTGCCGATACCGCCCAGCTTGCGGTGACCATAGGCGTCGGCCTCTCCCGTCTCCATCACCTCGCCGCCTTCCATCACCGCGCCCTCGGCCACGGCGATGATAGCGTAGTTGCTGGGGTTGTTGCGCCGATCCTCCAGCACCAACTCGGCCAGGCGGTTGATGTCGAACGGCACCTCGGGGATCAGCGCGCGGTCGGCGTCGGCCAGGTACGACGAGATCAGCGCGGTCTCGCCCGAGTTGCGCCCGAACAGCTCGACCACGGCGATGCGCTCGTGCGATCCCGTTGGGGTGCGCAGGGCGGTGATGAACTCGACCGAGCGCGTCACCGCGGTGGAGAAGCCGATGCAGTAGTCGGTCCCATAGACGTCGTTGTCCATCGTCTTGGGCAGGGCCACCACCTTGACGCCCTCGCGGTGTAGCCGCACGGCGTAGCTAAGCGTGTCGTCGCCGCCGATAGGGGTCAGCAGCTCCAGGCCCAGGGCCTCGATCACGCGCAACACGTGCGGGGTGCAGTCAACCGTCCCGTTGTCGCCCGTCGGGAAACGGCCTTTGAGGAAAGCCGGCACGTCGTCGGGCTTGACGCGCCCGGGGTTGGTGCGCGAGGTGTGCAGGTGCGTCCCGCCGAAGCGGTCGATGGTGCGCACGCGCGCGGGGTCGAGCGGCTCGATCCACAGGTCGTGGTCTCCGGGATTGTCGAGGTTGAAGTTGAGCAAGCCGGCCCAGCCGCGGCGAATACCGATGACCTGGTGGCCGGCGTCGCTGGCCCGGTTAACCACGGCCTTGATGGCGGGATTGAGCCCGGGGACGTCGCCCCCGCCGGTCAGGATGCCAATCTTCATGCGAACCCCCTTACGAGTGACTAGTGACTAGTGACTAGTGACTAGTGACTAGTGACTAGTGGCTAGTGACTAGTGGCTAGTGGCTAGTGGCTAGTGGCTAGTGGCTAGTGGCTAGTGGTTAGTGGTTAGTGGTTAGTGGTTAGTGGTTAGTGGTTAGTGACGAGTGAGGGCGAGAGTGGCGAGAGTGGCGAGAGTGGCGAGAGTGATTAGTGATTGGTGACGATTGGTGACGATTGGTGGACGTCCAGGGCTGCCAATCACAGTCTATATCACCCCGCTGTCTTTCGATACCATGGCCTACCGTCTCGGGTGTGCCCCACGATGGCGAGGCAGGGCCTGCGACCGCGGTCGCAGGCCCGATCCGATCGCGTCCTACCATCCCACCTCACTCGTCACTAACCACTCGCCCCTCGCCCCTCGTCACTGCGCGAGGCCGGCGGCGCTGTAGCCGGCGGAGAGGTCGGCGTTGTAGACGCTCTGTTCGGCGATGAAGCCGCGGCCATTGGTCGAGGCCAGCCGCGTGCCGTGGATCGAGGCGGGCAGCCCGGGCACGTCGCGGTCGACGGCGATGGTCAGGCGCGCCCCGGCGGGGACGGTGACGTTTTGCGTGACGGTCTGCCCGTTCTCCAGGTAGAAGGTGGCCTGCAGCGGCAGCGGCGACGCGTTGGGGTTGAGCGCCAGCAAGAACTCGTGCGACCCTGCCGCCGTGTCACCCTCCGGGAAGGTCCAGCGCTGCGCCGTCCCGTTGCGCCCGAAGACGATCGATCCGCCCGTCCGTCCGTTGTTGGGGTCTCCGAAGTAGAGCGGGCGCTCGACCACGATGGGCACATTGCTCGTCACCGTGGTGGCAACCGAACTGACGTGGACCGTGTCGTTGATGCGGATGTTGCCGCGATGCCCCGACGCGACGAGGATGGTGTGGCCGCCGAGCAGATGGCCCGTCGTGTCGAAGAACAGCGCCGTGACCGTGGCCGGCTGGGTGCTCGGGTTCAGGATGGTGAAGAAGGTCTGGAAGCCATTGGCGCTGGAGCCCTCGGCGAACTGCCAGCTCGTCGCCGCCAGCGCCGTGCCCGTGTTCGCGGTCGCGCCGTAGCCTCCCCGGCCGAAGGTCAGGACGCGCTCCACGCTGACGGGGATGTCGGTGTTGACGACGGCCGCCACCGAGACGCCGGGATACTGGGCGTTGACGTTGATGCTGATGGTGCGCTCGGCCGCCACGTGGTACGTGGCCACGCGCGTGGTTCCGCCGTTGAAGGGCAGCAGCCGCACCTGGACGACGGCCCGCGCCGTGTTAGGATTGAGCACGAACAACGTCTCGTGGAAGGAGAGTCCGGTGTAGCCCTCGGCCAGGTACCACTGGGTCGACAGGGCGCCGCTGCCGAGCGAGCTGTAGGGATTGCGGGTCCCACGATGCGCCACCATCTGCGCGGCTACCACGCGGTTGGCCTGCAGGCGCAGCCCGAACCCGCTCACGCCCGAGACGTACTGTCCCAGCAGCACGGTTGCGCGGCTGTGCGCCGCGACCGTGACCTGGCGCTCGAATGGCGCGGTGAACGACAGGTAGAAGCGCAACGTCACCGTGGTGGACAGGGTCTGCGGGTTGACGATGGCGATGTCGGTGCTGTCGCCGCCCGCCGTGTCCGCGCCCACGAAATAAAAGGTGCTGGCGACGGTGAGCCGCCCGATAAAGCTGACGGAGACCGAGGTGCGGCTCAGCGAGCCGATGGCCGTGACCTCGTTGAGCCCGTCCACGATGTCGCCCGGCACGGCAAAGCAGGCGCCAAAGCCGCCCGTGCCCAACGCCCTGGCCGAGGTCACGGCGACGCCGTCGACGGCGACGGTCACGATCTCAGCGGGCAGGAACGAGGCGCCGGTCGCGCAGATGCGCGTGCCGACGACCGCCGTGCCGTGGTCAAGCTGCAGGGTCGGGCGCAGCGGGTTAACCATGATGATCACACTGGCCAGGCGGCGGCTGGTGCGCCCGTAGGCGTAGACCGTGTGCGCGCCGGGCGCGGTGGTCAGCGGCACGGAGAAGCCGGTGGGCGGGAGGAGTCCCTGCGGGTTGGCCGTGGCCGAGACGTAGGTGTGCCCGTCGATGCCGAGGCCGATGCTCTCATCGGGCGTGAAGTTGGCCCCGCTCAACGTCACCACGCCGCCCGCGTTGGTGACCAGCGGCACGACCGCGAGCTGCGCGCGTGGAGTAGGGATCACCGTGACGCTGACCGTGGCGTAGCCGTGCGCGGTGCGCCCGTAGGCGTAGACCGTGTGCGGCCCCGGCGCCTCCGCCAGGGGAATCGTGATGTTGGTGGGCGCCAGCAGCCCCTGCGGGTTGGCCGTGGCCGAGACGTAGGTGTGCCCGTCGATGCCAAGGCCGATGCTCTCGTTGGGCCCGAAGTTGGCGCCGCTGACCGTGACGGCGGTCCCCTGTCCGACGACCAACGGCGTCACGCTGATTTGCGCGCGCGGCGTCAGGGTGACCGTGATGCTGGTCGCGACGTAGCGGTGGCTGGTGCGGCTGAAGGCGTAGACGGTGTGCGCGCCGGGCAGTTCGGACAGGGGCACGGTGAGGCTCGTGGCCGGGAACGACCCCTGCGCGTCGGCGGTGGCGGAGACGTAGGTATAGGTATCGAGCCCGACGCCGATGCTCTCGCCGGGTTGGAAATTGGTTCCGCTGACACTGATCGGGGCGCCCTGCCCGACCATCTGTGGGGTCACGTTGATGCCCGCGCGGGGCGTCGCGGTGGCGGTGGGGGTGGCGGTCCGGGTCGGCGTGGACGTGGCGGTGGAGGTGCGCGTTGGCGTGGCCGTGGGGGTGCGGGTCGGCGTGGCCGTGGGGGTGCGGGTCGGCGTGGCCGTGGGGGTGCGGGTCGGCGTGGCCGTGGCCGTTGGGGTGATCGTCGCGGTGGCGGTGGGAGTGATCGTGGCCGTCGCGGTGGGGGCGATCGTGGCGGTGCGGGTCGGCGTCGGCGTCGGCGTGGACGTGGCGGTCCCGGTGGCCGTCGCGGTCGGGGTGGTGGTGGACGAAGCGGTCCCGGTGGCCGCGGGCTGCGAGGCGGTCAGCGTGGTCAGGATAGCCAGCACGGTGGCCGTGTTCGTGGCCGTCGCGGCAACGCTCGTGCCGGTGTCCTGGGGAATGGCGGGCGCGGCGACACGACCGGGCCAAGATGCGCGCGCAGGGGCAGTGATACGAAGCGCGAGGACAGGGGACGGGGAGCGATGGGCGTCCGCGGCCGGGACGGTCACTGCCTGTGCGGGCAAGAGAGGGAGCGTAAGGACGACGGTGATGATGGCTGCGACGGTTGCGCGTGTATAACGAAGCACGAGACTCTCCTACGTCATGTACGTCATGACAACTAGCGTGGGGACGCTAGCGCGGGCCAGTGCGGTCCGATGGGCGGGCATCCTCCTGCTCTGACACGCTATCCACCAACGGCTCGGCCTGCCACGTCTGCATGCCCGCGCCAGCGACGAGGCATTACCTCTTGGCGGCCAGTTGCCCGGACACGTCACTTGGGGACGACGATGAGGGGATACGTAGGTATGATAGCGCATCGTGCCAAAGGCACGGCGCGGGGGAGCATCGTGGCACGCATGGAAGGGAGCGGACACGGACGCACAAGCACCACGCTCGACAAGAACACGGCCTGCTGAGGCAGGAACCGTGCCGTCGCCGTCGTACCCGCCGGGGGATCGGCCGCTCGGCCCCTACTCCAATCCATGGCTCGTCGCCGCTTCAGGCGGCGTTAGCAACTCGTGTCGGAACCCTTCTGGAAATCGTCGGCCAGCGAGGGGGCGTGGGGCGGCTAGTTACGTCTGCAGCCCCACCCATACCTCGCCGTCGGCAAAAGCTTCTTTTTTCCAGATGGGTACCGTCGCCTTGAGCGTGTCGATGGCGTAGCGGCAGGCGTCGAAGGCCTCGCCGCGGTGGGGCGAGCCCACGGCCACGACCACGCTGGTCTGGCCGATCTCCACGCGGCCGATGCGGTGGACCATCGCCACGTCGGTCACGCCCCAGCGGCGCTCGATCTCGGCGCCGATCTCGCGCATCTGCCGCTCGGCCATCTCCGGGTAGGCTTCGTACTCGAGGTAGCGCACGTCGCGGCCGCCATCGGAATTGTCGCGCACCACGCCATGGAACACCACCACGCCGCCGTTATAGTCCTTAAAGACGGCGCGCTCCACGGCCGCGGCGTCGATAGACTCGCTCGTGATCTTATACATGTCTCTCCATAGCCTCGTGCCCGGGGCAACCCTCACCACCAATCCCCAATTTGTCGGCCGTGGGGCATGGGCGACTCACCCATCACGACGTTGAACCAGGGACGGGCAAGTTGCCCGCGCCCCCAGAACTACCGCCGCTCATGGGAGGGAGAAAAGCCACTTCGTCGCCCTCACGCACGGGTGTCTCAGGGTCGGTATAGGCACCGTTCACGGCGAAGCGTGTCACCGACCGCAGCGGCTGCAGGTCGGGACGCTCGGCCATGATGCTGTCCCACACCGTCGCGACCGTCGCCTCCGGCCCCACCGCGACCCGCAGCGACGATTGCCCCAACCGCTCGCGGAACACCGCGAACAACCGTACCGTGACCGTCACGCTTGCGCTCATGTCTTCAGTATGCCCGATCGGCGGAACACATTCTACGGCTGGCTATAGCCAGGCAGTGTCCGTGAAAAGTTGCAGGCGCGCAAAAGTCCTGGGACGACTGGGAGCGCGGGCGGCCCGCCCGCTTGGCCCTGCCGCAACCTCGTGAGCGCCCCGGCCAGCGCCGTGGGTGCGACCGATGCGGGCGGGCCGCCCGCGCTCCCAGTGGCTTGACCACTCGACCCCAGACCTTCCGCGCGCCAACGAAAAGTTGCCGTTGCGGCGATGGGAGAAATAGTTCTGGGGGCGCAGGCGTCTCGCCCGTCCCGGCGTCGTACCTCGGACGGGCGAGATGCCTGCGCCCCCAGGTCGACAATTCACAGCCCCTTTATGGCCGGGCATCCTATGCGGGGCGTGTCATGCCCGCTTGTCAGCGCGGCGACTGCGACGACGGTGGCGCGCCCGATCCCGATCCCCCTGTCAGTTGTTCGACCAGGGCGAGCAGGCTGCTCAGCTCGAAGGGCTTGATGAGGATGGTATCGCCCCGCGCCTCCAGCGCCCCTCGCCGTTCGGTGAGGCCCGGCGCGTCCGCCGCACTGACAATGACCGGCGTCGCGTGGAGCACGCTATCCCTGTGCATCCTTTCCAGCAACTCCCACCCCGTCGTCGGGCTCTCCGTACTGATGTCCAGGATGATCAGGGCCGGCGCTAACTGCCGCACGTGCGGATAGGCTGCCGTCCCCGCCTGGACAGTCGGCGCCTCGTAGCCCTCCTCGGTCAGCAGCTCCTGGAGCAGCGTCAAGATATCCACGTCGTCGTCGATCACCGCGATGCGCGTGGCCATACAGTCCTCACAGTCCTCCCCGACTCGCCCGATGATGACCGGGCGCATGTATACTGACACCCCGGCCCGCGTATTGGTCACATCTCGCGAGCACGGAATGTCCACGGGCAAGGGGATGCGATAGGGTGAAACCTGTTCTACGGCTGTGCTTCCCATTCGGCACGCGTGACGCCGGCTTGTCTGAGGAGACGTGAGAGCAGTCCTTGACCGATGGCGCCGTGATGCGGGTTGGGCAGCGTCAAACGCCTTGTACCTTGCACCATATACTCATGGTTGCCACCGGGATACGGGCCGCTAAAGCCGAGATTACGCAGCGTGGCGATAAGGTCACGTCGGCTGACCGGGCCAAACGCAGGCATTACGCGACGTGGGCAACGTCGATCGTCTGGCCGTCGATCTCTGGTAGTGGGTGGTGTAGGGATAGGCCGAGCGCGACCCAACCTTCCAGAGCCTCCTGAAGGGCCGCAGGCAGTTCTTCTTCCGTTGCCGCGCTGGACCACACTCCCGGTAGCTCAGGGATTTCCGCGTAGTAGATGCCGTCGTCCGGAAGCCATTCGTAGACGGCGTGTCTCATCGCGGCCTGAATGTACTTGGTTAGCAATCTTGTTTCCTCCCCATGGCAACATCGAACGAAGTCGATACTTACACCATTGTAGTAGTTTCTGCACGAGCGGGTCGAAATAGTGCATAGACTAGCAAGCCGGGTTTGGCCGGATCGACGGCGACCGTATCCTCGAACTTGAACAGGAAAACTCGATCCTGGTCGTCGAGCAGGACGAGGCGCGCGGACCAACGCATTCTCACGATTGGACAAACTCCAGGCGCGCCCCGTGCGTGGCGGCGGGGTACGGGCGCGCCGCGAGTAGGATACCCTCGGGCTCCTCGACGCGCACGCCGATGTCCTGGCCGCGCAGGGCGTCGACGGCGGCTTGCAGGTTGTCGACGGCGATGCCGATGCTGTAGAGCCCCTCGCCCTGCGCCCGCAGGCCGCGCGTGAGCGGGCCGTCGCCGGGCAGCGGCGCCGCCAGCACGAGCGCCCCACGTGGCAGCGGTAGGCGCGCGGTGCGGGCACGCAGCATGGGGTCCTCGCCCTCGTCGACCGGCTCCAGCCCGAAGGCCAGCCTGTAGGCGCGCAGGCCGGCCGCCAGGTCGCGCACGGCGATGGTGAGGTGGGACAGATGGCGCGCCCCGACGGCGTGCGACTGCAGTCCGCCCGGCTGGGCGATGCGTTCCAGGCGCTCGCGGCCCACGCTGTCGTGCTGGATCAGGAACGGCAATCGCCAGGCATCCGTGCCCAACCGGGCGTCGTCACGCGGGCGGGCGGTGCGCCAGCCGCGCGCGACGCCCGGCGTCGTCTCCAGGAGTCCCTCGATGGGGCCATCCACCGCGAGCCCGCGTTCGCGCATGGCCGCGACGTCGGCCTCGATGTCGTCGCTGCCCAGCGCGAAGCCGACGCAGCCGGGCGCGCGCCGGAGCATGGCGCCGACCGGCGAGAGCGGCGAGACCTCGGCGCCGGGGACGCGCGCCAGCAGCTCGACGTACTCGGGGTCGAGCACGATCAGGCGATTATGCGTGCCCATGCCGGGATGGACGCCGCCGGCGCCGACGGCAAAGCCCAACTTGCCGGCGTAGTCGCGGGCCGCCGCGTCGAGGTCGTCGACGCCGATGATAGCGTGGTCCACGTAGCGCAGCATGCCAATCTGTCCTTATTTTGTGCGGCCGGATCGTCTGCTCTATTCCATAATAAAGATCATTGGTGAGTTTGTGACCGGACCCGCATGTCAGGCGTTACTACCTGCTTTTGTCTGCCTCCTGTTGATTCCAGGATAGCAGTAGCCCAAACCTTTTTAAGTCGTAAGGAAAAGCAATGACGGCGACCACAACCAGCGTCCGTATCCCCGATAGTTTGCTGAGCCGCTTCGACGGGTTAGCCGAGGCGGCCGAGCGCACTCGTTCCTACCATGTCGTCAAAGCTCTGGAGGCCTATGTGGCCGAACAAGAGTACCTTGTCAACTTGTTCGCGGAGGCGGAGGCGGAGGCCGACGCCGATCCCACCGCGGTCGCGAACGCCGATGCCATCGTCGCCGCCGTCGCCTCGGGTTTGCTGCGTCGTGAGAGCATGGATGGGCCAAACCCGGTGAGCCATGAGGAGTACGAAGCGGCGCCACAGCAGAGCGTCGTGTGGACGTCGTCTGGAAGGCGCGGGCCTCGAAGGACCGGGAAGAATACATACTCGCCTTCCCGGCGCGCCTACGCCATCAGCGATGGGTTTGGAGCGGGGCGGCGAGGTAGTCGGTGATGACCAGCGTGGCCGCCCCGATGAGCTTGGCCTCGGCCCCGAGCGCGGCGCGCACGACGCGCACGCGGGCGCGCCCGGTCTCCAGGACCGAACCTTGCTCCGCCGCCAGTAACCTGTCGAACAACGTCCCGCCTCCCACGGCATCCTCCGCCGCCGCGTCGTCCGCCAGGGCGCCCGCTATGTCCAAGCCGGCGGTGGTCGCGGTTGGGGAGGTGATGGGCGTGAGGGCGTGGACGCTGCCACTCGCGCGCAGCACCGAGCCGCTCAGCACGACCAACTCGGGGTCCCAGTTGTCGACGGCATTGGCCACGGCCAGCCCCAGGAGGGTCGCGGCGCGGGCCAGCAGGTCGCGCGCCAGGGCGTCGCCCTCTGACGCCGCGCCTACGATAGCCTCGAGCGTCAGGCGCTCGTCGGAGACGGCGGAGAGGCGCGAGGCGCGCCCTGCCGCCAGCGCGTCGCGGGCTCGCGCCACCAGGCCGCCGGCCGAGGCGAAGGTCTCCAGGCAGCCGCGGTTGCCGCACCCGCAGAGCGGACCGCCCGGCTCGACGGTATTGTGCCCGAGTTCGCCGGCCGCGCCGTGAACTCCGCGGTAGAGGGCGCCGTCGAGGATCGCCGCGCCGCCCACGCCGTACCCCGCGTCGAGGAAGACTGCCGTCCGGACGTCGCGCGCCGCGCCGTAGTGGTGCTCGGCCAGCGCCAGCGCGCGCACCTCATTGTCGACCAGCACCGGGCGGCCCAGCCGCTGCTCCATCAGCGACCGCACCGGCACGTCGCGCCAGCCCAGGTTGGGCGAGAACAGGTTGACGCCGTCCGGCCACTGCACCATCCCCGGCACGGCCATGCCGACCCCCAGCACCTGTGCCTGCGGCGCGTCGCGCAACGCCCGCCGCGCCAGGCGGGCCGCCACGTCGAGCCCCGCGCCTGAGTCGGCGTCTAACGGCAGGTCGGCCCGGTAGAGCTGACGCGGCGTCCCGCCGAGGTCGACCAGGGCGGCCACCACCTCGCGCACGTCGACGGCGATGCCCAGGGCCAGACGCGCCTCCGGGTTGAAGGTCAGGCGCACCGGGCGGCGTCCCACGCCGCCCGGTGCCGATGTGGCCTCCTCGCGCACCAATCCGTCGCGCAGCAGGCGCTCCACGATGCCGCTGATGGCGGCGGGGCTGAGGCCCGTCCGGCGCGCGATCGCGGCGCGCGAAGCGGACGGGTCGGCGCGCACCAGGTTGAGGACCATGGAGCGGTTGGCCTGCTGCATCAGCCGGCCGTCGACTTTGCGGACCGCGAGGTGATTGTTCATGTGCGCTATAATCCCGTCAAGCCCTCTTGTGTTGTCTATAGTCTAATGCAACGGTGGCCGCCGTCCGAGTCCCGCGTGGCTTTGTTATGATAGACAATTGATGGGTACGACGTAGTAACCATGCATCCCACTGTACGCCTTGCCGCGGGTCCCGCCTCTCGCCTCGTCCCCCTATGGCGCCGCGTGAGCCTGCGCACTAAAATCTACCTCGGCTATCTCGCCCTGATCACCGCCCCGCTCGCCGTCGTCGCGCTTGCGGCCTATCACACCGCGACCGTCACCATCGAGGGCAACGCGCAAGGCTTCTCCGCGCGGCTCACCGCCCAGACGCGCGATAACCTCGACGCCTACGCGCAACAGCTCAACCGCTTGACCTACTGGCCCTTCCTGGCCAGCGACATCCAGACGGTCCTGCGCTCCTACGGGGCCGGCCCGCCGCGCCCTCCGGTCTTGCGCGACATCGTGACCATGAACGACGAGCTGGCCATCCTTGGACACGCTCGCACCGACATCGCCGCGGTCTACGTCGCGACGGTCAACGGGACGCTCTTCGCTTGGACCGCGGCTGGCCAGGTGCGTCCCCACCTCGCCCCCACGGTCGCGCGCTGGTACCGCGCGGCGCTCACCGCCGACCCCCGCACGGTCTTCTTGCCCACGCAGGGCCAGGCGATGATCAGCGTGGCGTCGGGCCAGGTCTTTTCCCTGGTGCGCGCGTTGCACGCGTCGGGGAGCGGCCGCTTGATCGGCGCCGTGCGCATCGACGTCGACGCCAGGGCGCTGGCCGGCGTGGTGCAGCAGGTCAGCCTGGGGACGCAAGGACGCTTGCTCGTGGTGACGCCCGCGGGCGATGTCGTCTATCCGCTCGACCCGACGCCGGACGTGCGACGTCAGGCGCGCGGGATCGCCGACCAGCGCGGCGGCAACCGCTCCGGCCCCTTGCAGTTCGATCTGGCCGGCCAGCGCCTCCTCGCCACCTACGATACCTCCTCCAACAGCGGCTGGATCGTGGCCGGGGTCGTGCCCACCGCGCAATTGCTCTCCGGGGTCGATCCCTTGCGCGCGTTTATCCTGACCGTGGCCGCCCTGAGCATCCTCGCCGGGGCCCTCTGCGCCACGCTCATCGTCGGGCGGCTGACGAGGCCGCTGCGCCGGCTGCGCGACGCCATGCGCGGCGTGGAGGCGCGCGGCGACCTCGATACGCGCCTGGAGGTGCGGTCTGAGGACGAGGTAGGCCAGCTCACGCAGAGCTTTAACACCATGCTAGACGAGTTGCGCCGGCTGGTCGACGACGTGTTGCGGGCGCAAATCCACGAGCGCGAGGCCGAGTTGCACGCCCTGCAGAACCAGATCAACCCCCACTTCCTCTACAATACGCTGGAGTCGATCAATATGCTGGCCCTGACGCACGGCGACCGCGACATCTCGCGCATGGTCACCTCGCTCGGCCGCCTGCTGCGTATGACCATCTCGACCACCGGCGCGCTGATCCCGCTGCGCGACGAGCTGACCTATGTCAACCACTACCTGACCGTGCAACGCATGCGCTACGGCGACCGCATCGCCATGGACGTGGAGGTCGACGCCGCACTGCTAGACTACCTGCTGCCGAAGCTGACGCTGCAGCCCCTGGCGGAGAATGCGCTCTACCATGGGCTGGAGCCACGGCGGGGCCGGGGGCGCATCGTCGTGCGCGGCCGGCCGGCCGGGCTCGATGTGCTGCTGACGGTCGAGGACGACGGCGTGGGCATCGGCGCCGAGGCCCTGGCCGCGCTGCACGCGACGCTGGAGAGCGCGCCGCCGCGCGCCAGCGGCCACCGCTCCATCGGGCTGGCCAACGTGCAGCAACGGCTCAAGCTCTACTGCGGCCCCGCCTACGGCCTCGCCGTCGAGAGCGCGCCGGACCGCGGGACGCGCGTGACGGTCCGAATCCCGCGGACCCTGCCGGGAGGGCAGCCGGCGGAACAGGGAGATCGAGAAAGGGAATACGACGATGTATCGCTTGCTGATCGCCGATGACGAAGAGTTGGTCCGCCGGGGCCTTGGCGCGCTGCTGGCGCGCGAGGCGCCCGCCATCGTCGTCGTGGGCAGCGCTCGTGACGGGGTGGATGCGCTTGAGCTGGCCCAGCGGACGGCGCCCGATATCGTGCTCACGGACATCAGGATGCCCGGCTTGAGCGGCCTCGACCTGATCGAGCGCCTGCGTGACGCCTTGCCCGAGGCGCACTACATCATCCTGAGCGGCTACGACGAGTTCGCCTATGCCCGCCGCGCTATCGCGCTCGGGGTGGAGGAGTACGTGCTCAAGCCCGTCGACCCCGACGAGCTATTGGCGTTACTCGCCCGCATCCAGGGGCGCATCGACGCCGAGCGCCGCGACCGGCAGGCACGCTCCACGGCGCTGCGCATTGCTACCGAGCAGAGCGTGCGGCGGCTGCTCGATGGGCTGGACCTGCCGGACACGGAGATACAATCGTTCGTGCCGTCGCTCCGCGTCGGGGCAGCCTGGGGCTTGTTCCTGGTGCAACCTCCACACCTGCTATCAGGCGGCCGGGAGCGGCCGGCCGAACCGGACCATGTCCGCGTCGCCGCGGTGTGCCGCTGTGCGTTGCCCGAGTCTATCGTGGTCGAGGACGCCTATGGGTACGTGTGCGTCCTGGTCTCGCTGGAGAGCGACGAGACCGCGCCCGTCGCCGCTATGGCCGGCCAGCTCTACCATGCGTTGGACGCCGCCGGGCTGCCGGCTGCCGTCGTCGCGGCGCGGCCCCACGCCGGGACGGCCGCGATCGGCGCGGGCTACGGCGAGGCGCTGGACGTGGCCGAGTATCACCGGCCGCGTGTCACCGGGGGACCGGTCTTCTGCTGGGAGGTCCTGCCAGCGGACACGCGCGCGGACCGCTGGCCGGTCCTACCCGTGGGGCGCCGCGACACGTTGCTCGACGCCATCGCGCACGGCGTCGAGGCCGACGCGGTGCGTGCGGTGCGCGCCTTGATGGCCTATGCGCGCGAACACCTGGCCCTCGGCGCGCACCGCGCTCTGTGGCTCGAGCTTGTCGTCCTCGTCATCCACCACGCGCAGGGGTTCGGCGTGCGCGCCGACGCGCTGCTCGAGCCGGGACACAACCCACACCTCTTCGCGGCGGGCACGGTCGACGCCGCGCGCCTGGAGGACGAGTTGGTGGCGCTGGCGACGCGCGCGGCGCGCGAGGCGCGTCTGCTCCAGCACAGCGGCGCCCCGCGGGGCGCCATCGCCGAGCTGCGGTCGTACATCGAAGACCATCCGGCGGCGGACCTCAGCATCAACACGCTGGCGCGCCGCATGCATCTCAACGCCAAGTACCTCGGCGAGGTTTTCAAGGCGGCCACGGGAGAGCCGCTCGGCGAGTTCATCATCCGCGTGCGCATGCGCCATGCCTGCGAGTTGCTGGCCCACAGTTCGCTCAAGGTCTACGCGGTGGCCGAGCAGGTCGGATACGGCAGCCCCAAGCACTTTGCGACCATGTTCCGCGCGCTAATCGGCGTGTCGCCCGCGGAGTACCGCGCGCAGCGCGGGGTGGGGGTGAGAGGGTGACAGGCGCGAACGCGGTCGTCACACGCCGCCGCCTGATCGCGGCGGGCGCCGTGGCCGTCCCGGCGGTCGCGGTCGCCGCCGCGGCCGCCGGGACGCCGTCCCGGCGCGATCAGCCACGGTCGCCGGACGCCGCTCCGGCCCGGTCCGACCGCACGACGCGCCTCTCATTTTGGGGCGGCTGGAGCGGGCCGGATGGGCTGGTGATGCAACGGCTGGTCCATGCCTTCAACGCCGCGTCGAGCGACGTGCAGGTGACGCTGACGCTGTACAACTGGGATATCATCTTCGACCGCTGGCGGACCGAGTTCGACGGCGGCTTGCCGCCCGACATCATCGGCTTCCACGCCGTCGAGGTCGCCGAGTATGCCGCGCGGGGCATGCTGTACGAGGTCTCGCGCCAGGCGGAGCGCCACGGGCTCCGCGCGGACGACTATTTCCCGCCGACCTGGCGGCTCTGCCGCGGCGACGGCGGCCTCTACGCGATCCCGCTCGACATCCATCCCCTCGGTCTCTACATCAACGCGCGCGCCGCCCGGCGGGCCGGCCTGGACCCGCGGCGTCCGCCCCGCACGGGCGCCGACCTACTCAGCTGGGCGGCGCGGCTGACTGATGCGACGCGCGGGACCTGGGGCTACGCCGCGCCCGCCGGCGATGTCGAGGCGTTCCGTCAGTGGTACAGCCTGCTCTATCAGTACGGGGGGCGCTTCCTGGACGATGCGCGGGCGCACTGCCTCGCCAACAGCCCCGCCGGCGCGCGGGCCTACCGCTTCCTGGCCGACGCCATCGAGCGGCGCCACGTGGCCATGCCGTCGGAAGGGTCGGTCGATGCCGACTTCCTGGCCGAGCGGGTCATGATGTACGCGCAGGGTCCCTGGTATATCCGGGGCATGCAGCAGGCCGGCATCCCTTTCGTGACCGCGCCGCTGCCCCTGGTCGGCGCCCGGCCGGCCGTCTGGGCCAACTCGCACGCGCTGGGCGTGGTCAACACCCAGGACGCGGGGCGCGCCGAAGCGGCGATGCGCTTCATCGCCTGGCTCGACCGCCACGCGCTGGCTTGGGCCGAGGCGGGGCAGGTCCCAGCCCGTAACGCGGCCCGCGCCCGCCTCGCGACGACCTCGATCTGGCCCTATCTGCGCCCGTTCGCCGCGCAAGTCCTCTCCATCGTCTACGAACCGGACGTCACGATGCACACGAGCATCTTCGCCGAGAACCGTCCCACGCCCGTGATCAGCGCCACGCGCGCCGTGCTGAACGGCCAGGAAACCCCTGCGGCGGCCGTGCGCATCATGGGCGAGCAGGTCGACCAGCTCATCGCCTCGCCGGTCAGCGTGACCAGTTGATAGACGTTTTCCCGGCAAAACAGGACGCAATCCGGCGATCCCTGACTTGAAATTGGGCGCCGCTATGCCGTACGCTACGTGGTAAGCGGTGTGGTTGGAGGGTGTGTCGTACTCATTCATAGCGCGGTCATGCCTGATTGGCATTGTTCTTCCGCAGCTTTTGGGCAAAGGGGCGACAGCGCCCGCCCCCGCATTTGCCGCACCGCCGGGCTCTGCCCGGCGCCCATCGTGTCGGCCGCGCAGCCTGGAGGACCTGCGGGCAAAGGTAGCAGCAAAGCAAGGCGACAGATCCGTTCTTTCTCGCGCGACAACCACCGACCGCGACGCACTCCTTACCCGCTTGTTTTCCGTTCCGGGGTTCCAGGTTTTGGAGCCCGACGCGCACGATGCCGTGACTTGTACACAATCGAGGATGAGATACCTATGCGTATTCCTGAACTGGAGACCCTCGCCGCCGAGCTGCGCGCCGGCCGCATCAATCGCTTCGACTTCCTGCGCGCGTCCGCCGCGCTCGGCCTGACCGCCGCCGCCGCCGCCAGCGTGCTCGATCCCTTCAACGCCCTGTCCGTGATGGCGGCGACCAACCCTAACGTTACTCCCGCGCACCCGGCCATGAAGGCCAAGCGCCTGATCGGCTTCTCGCAGAGCGAGCTCAACAACGGCTTCCGCTCCACCGAGTCGGCCAGCATGGCGGCCGAGGCGGCTAAGCGCTCCGCCAAGTACAGCTACATCGCTACCGTCGCCAACAGCGACACCAACAAGCAGGTCAGCGACGTGGGCGACCTCATCGCCCGCAAGTGCGACTTGATCGTGCTGACCCCGCGCGAGGCGGACCCGCTGCGCGCCGCCACCAACAAAGCCCTTGCCGCCGGCATCCCGGTGATCGAGATCGACCGCACCAGCAGCGGCAAGGCGGGTACCGACTACGTCACGGTCATCGAGTCCAACTTCATTCAGCAGGCCGAGATCGTGGCCAACTATTTCGTCAAGAACACCAAGGGGCAGATCAACTACGTGGAGTTGCTGGGCACTACCGGGGCCTCGCCGGCCATCGACCGCCACAAGGGCTTCCACAATGTGATCGACAAGGTATCGCGCTTCAAGTCCTTGGCCGCGCAGGACGGCAACTTCACCCTGCCCGATGGCAAGCAGGTGATGACCAACTTCATCTCTCGCTTCGGCAGCAAGATCGACCTGGTCTACGCGCACAACGACGACATGGCCGTCGGCGCGCTGCAGGCCCTCCGTGCGGCTGGCGTCACCAAGCTGCCGTACATCGGGTCCATCGACGGCACCAAGCGCGCCATCCTGAACGTGGCCAACGGCGTCTTCCAGGTCTGCGTGTCGTCCGACCCGCACTTCGGGCCGGTCACCTTCAACACGATCGACCAGTACTTCGCCGGTAAGGCTATCGTTCCCTTCGTGCAGGTGCATGACCACACCTACACCAAGGCTAACGCGATGAGCCTGCTGTCCACCGGCTTCTAGGCGAGTGACGTAGGCCTGCGACTGCGGTCGCATGGCAAACGACGACGACTGCGGTCGGGTGAGGTACGATAGGCGACAAACCTGGTCATACCTACCGGAATAACAGCTTCCATCCGGTGTTTACCGCAGGGAATGCGCTATTCTGGATTCCGGAACCACCCCCGACCGCAGTCGGCCCGTCGTTTGCCATGCGACCGCAGTCGCAGGCCGGTATCATGTCATCATGAACAACGAATCCGACACCTTGCTGCAAATGAGTGGCATCGCCAAAGGCTTTCCCGGCGTCCAGGCGCTGGACGGCGTTAACTTCGACGTGCGACGCGGCGAAGTCCACTCCCTGGTGGGCCACAACGGCGCGGGCAAATCGACGCTGATCAAGATCCTCACCGGGGCCTACTCCCGCGATGGCGGCAACATCACGCTGAACGGCCGCCCGGTCTCCTTCGCCACCCCGGCGGCGGCCCAGGCCGGTGGTATCGCCACCATCTACCAGGAAGTCAACCTGGTCCCCTACATGACCGCACCGGAGAACATCTTTCTGGGCCGCGAGCCGCACGCCGGATTCGGCCGCATCGACTGGGCGCGCATGCGCCGCGAGGCGCGCTCGCTGCTCGACGGCTTGGGCGTGCGCGTCCCCATCGGCGTACCGGTGATGCGCCTCAGCGTCGCCTTGCAGCAGATGGTCGCGCTGGCCCGCGCCGTCTCGCTGCAGGCTAGCCTGGTGGTGATGGACGAGCCAACCTCGTCGCTGGATACGGCCGAGGTACGCGTGCTCTTCGACGTGATCCGTCGGCTCAAAGAGAATGGCGTCGGCATCGTCTACGTCAGCCATCGTATGGAAGAGATATTCACGCTGTCCGACCGCGTCACCGTGCTGCGCAACGGCCAGTTAGTGGCCACGCTGCCCATCGGCGAGACCGATGAGTTGAGCCTGGTGGCCCTGATGCTGGGGCGCCGGCCCGAGGAGGTGCGCCACTCCGGCCTGACCGCTTTCAGCGCCGCGACGACGGACACGAATCGGCCGACGGTGCTGGACGTGGAACACCTGACGCACGGCCACATGCCCGACGACGTCAGCTTACGGGTGCACAAGGGCGAGATCGTGGGACTGGCCGGTCTGCTGGGCTCGGGCCGCACCGAGTTGGTGCGTACTATCTTTGGAGCCGACCGCGCCAACACCGGCACGATCACGGTCGATGGGCAGCGGCAGCGCATCCGTTCGCCGCGCGACGCCGTGCGGGCGGGTCTGGCGCTGGTCTCGGAAGACCGTAAGACGGAGGGCATTGTTCCGGCGCTCAGCGTGCGCGATAATCTCCTGCTGGCTGCTCTACCCCTGTTTACGCGCCTGGGGGTCCTGGACGGGCGGAGGCAGCGCGCCGTGGTCGACGAGATGATCAGGAGGCTGGACATCAAGACGCCTCGGCCAACCACGCCCATCCGCAACCTCTCGGGCGGCAACCAGCAGAAAGTGCTCCTGGCGCGCTGGCTGGTGCGCAACCCCAAGGTGTTGATGCTGGACGAGCCCACGCGCGGGATCGACGTGGGGGCCAAGGCCGAGATCCAGAAGCTGATCGACGAGTTGGCGCGCGAGCAGGGCATGAGCATCCTGATGATCTCCTCCGAGTTGGAAGAGGTGATCGAGGGCAGCGACCGCGTGGCCGTGATGAAAGAAGGGCGCAAGCTCGGCGAGCTTGCACACGACGAGGCCAGCGAGGATCGCGTCCTGGCGGCGATTTCCGAGGGATAGAAGTAGAGAGGGAACGATGGATATCGGTAGCGTGCCCTCGACGGGGGAGATTCGTCCACAGGGGGCAACAGTTTCCGCACCGGAGGGGCCAGGACCTAACCTGACGACCCCGCCGGCCGTCGCGGCGCGGCGCGACCCGTTCAGGATACGCGCGCTGCAGTGGCTGCAGCGATTTGGCGCGCTGGCCGCGTTGGTCGTCCTGGTCGCCATTGCTTCGAGCCTGATCCCCAACTTCCTGAGCCCGAATAACGTTCGCCTGCAGTCGCAACAGTTCGCCCTGCGCACGGCGCTTCTTTCCGCCGGACAGACTCTGGTTATCCTGACCGGCGGCATCGACCTCTCAGTGGGCTCGCTGCTCGCCGTTGGGTCGGCCCTGGCCGCTCAGTTGGCGATCGCCGGTTTCCCCCTGGTCCTGGTCATTGTCCTACCGGTTTTGCTGTGCGGCGCTATCGGCGTCTTATCCGGCACGATTATCGCCCGCACGCGTATTCAGCCCATCGTGGTCACGCTGGCGGTGCTGATCGCGGCGCGTGGCGTGGCGCGCCTGATTGCTGGCAACCACCAGTTGGACTTGAGCCAGCTCACCAATCCCACGTTCGCGGGCAACGTCAACACGGGCTCCAATGGCATCGCCACCACCCAACTCGGCCCCGTCCCGTTGATTGGTTTGATCCCCATCTCGGTGGTGTTGGTGGTAGTGGTCTACCTGGCGGTCAATGTCTTTCTGACGCGCACCGTGCCCGGCCGTTACGTCTTCGCGGTGGGTGGGAATGAGCGCGCGGCGCGGCTGTCCGGCGTGGCGGCGGACCGGATCAAGATCACGGTCTACGCCATCAGCGGCCTCCTGGCGGGCCTGGCCGGGGTGCTCTACGCCTCGTCCAACCAGAACGCCGATCCTTTCAACGATGGCCTTCTGTTCGAGCTGACCACTATTGCTGCGGTCGTGGTCGGCGGCACCTCACTGCTCGGTGGGACCGGCGGCGTGTGGCGTACTCTTGTCGGCGGCTTAATCCTGGTCGTGCTCAACGCCCTCTTCACGCAGCTTAATCTGCCCGAGGCGACCCAATTACTTGCCCAGGGCCTCATCATCGTCGGCGCCGTCGTCATCCAGGCTGGTAGCAACTCATGACGAGTGGCCAGCCACTAATCACTCACGTAAGGAGGTCCCGTGCAACCTGAAGCGACCACGCCCGAGCCCGTCCCGTCCCCCGTCGAGCCGCCGCGCGCCGCGCGTCTGCTCTCGGCGCTGCAACGCGAGGTGGCGACGGTGCTGCTGGTGCTGCTGGTCGTGGCGTGCGCCCTGCTCTCGCCGTCCTTCCTGAGCGTCACGAACCTGCTCAATCTGGCCGACGCGGCGCCGCTCTTCGCCATCCTGGCCGCGGCGCAGATGCTGGTGATCCTTAGCGGCGGCATCGACCTCTCGGTCGGCTCGCTGATGGCCGTCGGTGCCTTTTTCGCGGCGGTGATGTCGTTCAACAACGTCGTGTTGGCGATCATCGTGCCTATCCTGGTCACCGGTTTCCTGGGCTTGCTCGATGGGGCGCTCGCCGCCTATACCCGCGTCCCGCCGTTCATCATCACGCTGGGCATGCTCTCCTTCGGCCGCGGCGTCGCCCAGTTGGGCGCGGCCATCTACCAGGGCGCTTCCGCCTCCGGGGCGGGCGCGCAGGCGGTCGCCGCCAACAAGACCGGCCTCTTCCAGGGCATCAGCGATGGGACTCCTTTTGGCAGCGCCTTCGCCATCCCCTTCGGCGCGTTCGTGGCCATCGCCGTCTTTATTGGGCTGGCCTATACTCTACGCTACACGGGCTTCGGCCGCCACGTCTACGCCATCGGCGGCAACGAGGCTGCCGCGGGGCTGCTTGGCGTGCGGGTGCGGCCCGTCAAGATGGGTATCTATGCCATCAGCGGCGCCCTCTCCGGCCTGGCCGGCGTCTTGCTGGCCTCACACCTGGGCTCGGCCCCGCCGACGGCCGGCCAGGGCTACGAGCTCGACGCCATCACCGCCGTCGTGGTGGGCGGGACGCTGCTAACCGGCGGCGTGGGCACGGTACGCGGCACCATCGTCGGCTTGCTGGTCATCGTGATCCTGCCTAACATCTTCAATTTGTTGGGACTGGGAGACGAATGGCAGCAGGTAGTACGCGGCGGGGTCCTATTGGCCGTCGTACTGCTCCAGTTGGTCATCGTCCGCGATGGCAGCATCGGTGGCCTGAGCCTGCGCCGTCCTCCCGCGGCTCCCCCCCAAGGCGCGCCGCAGCCACCACCGGCCGCGCGCATCGTCTGAAGGCGGCCATGCGACCGCGGTCGCATGGCAGGGAACGGACACTGAAGTGCCTTGTGGCAATGAGGCGTGTCGGTCTGGCCTGGGGCTACGGTCGCAGGGCAAACCACGCCGACTGCGGTCGGTTGAGGTTCGTAGGGGCGTATTGCTTACGCCCAGGTTCGTAGGGGCGTATTGCTTACGCCCAAGTCAAGCGGGCGCGGACGCGAATGTGTACCATACGGCTTGCCCTTGTCCTGACACCGCAGTGTCTGCGCGCTGCCCTGCGACACATACGGACTGGCCCCCGACCAGCGTCGCTTAGCGGACTGGCCCCCGACCGGCTGCGCCGGTTCCGCTCCAGCCGGGCAGTCGCAGGCTCCTCGGCGTCTGGCGCCCAGCGCCCGCGTATAATAGCTGTACACATGGCTCAAAGTTGAGCGGGCCGGGAGTGGGGGCGGCAAGGTATGCGGCGTATTGGGCGGGCGTTCCTGCTTCTTGGGGGGACAGTGCTGGCAGTGCTGGTGCTACTCACGGTCGGCCTCGGTGTCGCCGCCTCGCGCGCGGGAGGCGGCGCGGCGACAGGTCCGCTGCTGGCCATCGTGCCGCTGGGAGGGTTTGCCGGCCAACAGAATGCCATCGTCGATATGAGGAGCGGTCGTGTGATCGTCGGGACCGTCGACCGGAGCCCGTTCGGGCGCCTACAGGGCCGGGTAACGATCGTCGACACCCGCACCGGCGTGGTCCTGCATACAGTCTCCACGGCTGCTCCGCAGGCGCTGCTGGCCTTGAATCCAGGGGACGGACGCATGGTGGTGGTGTCGCGGGCGGGCGCAGCTATGAGCCAGGTTTACCTGCTCGACCCTACGTCTGGCCTGGTGTCGCGCGGCGTGCCCATTGGGACGCCTCCTAGCGCCATGGCGATTGACCGCCGTGCTGATCGTACGTTTATCGCCGGCGGTGGAGGGAGCGGGGCCAATGGCGTGTATCCCTATACTATTCCCAGCCGCGTCGTGACGCTCGACCTGCGGACGATGCGTGTCCTGCATACCACGACCGTCGGTTCGTCGCCGACCGGTATCGCGGTGGATGACGGGAGCGGGCGCGTCGTCGTGGCGACCGCCGCCGGTCTGCAGTTCCTGGACGCCACGGGCGGCGCCCTCCTGCGCACGTTCCCCCGGCTCACGCAACTGCTGGCCGTCGATCATCGCACCGATAGAATTGTGGTGGCGGACGACGCCGGGCGCGTGCTCCTGCTCGACGCGCGAACGGGGCGCCTCGGCGGCGCCGTCCCCATGGTCGGCGCGCCTCCGGCGCCGGGAGGCGTGGCCATTGACGAGCGGACCGGCCGCGTCGTGCTCCTGACGCGGGGCGCCATCAACGGGTCGGGGATCGTGATGACGATGGGCCTCGTGCGCATCCTCGACGGGACGACGGGGAGGGTCCTCCAGACGGCTTCCGTCGACGGGCAGTCGGCTACCCTGACCCTGTGGGGGGACCGCGCGGTCATCACCGGGTACGACGGCCACACGAGCGTCACGCTGTTCGACCCGCGGCACGGGCAGACGCTGCGTGAGATCGACGTGGGACTTGTGCCCTCATTTGTCGCGGTGGACGGGCGCGCGGGGCGTATCGTCGTCGCGGGCAACGTGTCCGCGTCGCCGGACAGGCAGCCCCGTTCTCGTGATCTTTGGGCCTGGCTGCCCGCGTGGCTGCGCCAGACGATCCCTTTTGTCCCGCCGCCTCCCAGGCCGACACCCTCTGGGTTCCAACCACCCGTGCCCGCGATCAGCGTGGTCGACCCCACGCGCTCGTAGCGATAGATGATGCGGGAATCCCGTGATCCGCGCTCCCTATGTGAACAGGACGCTAGTCCTGGCCCTGCTGCTCCAGCAGCGCCCGCAGGCGCGCTACATCCGAGACCCTATCGGGCGCCTCCAGGGTAGGGCGTCCCGCCATGCGTGGCATGGTCACTAACAACTCCGCGGCGAGGTCCTAGCGCAGACCTTGGCGCCGGACGTGCAGATGCAGGATAGACATCAGCAGGGCGATGATGCGCCATTGGACATCGGGCGTTGTCCGTGGTCATCCAGGGGGCGTCCTCCCTATCGCTGCGCGCCATCAGCAGCAAGAGTTGTTGGTCGGACAGCGGGCGGTCGAGCAGCATGGGTCGTCTCTCCGCGGGATCGTCGGTTTCCTCGCGGGCGCACCCTCCGTCCGTATCTGAGCGGTGGGCACGCCGTTACGCCTGGTGTACACCTTCCCGTCGATGCGCGCGTGGCCGAGACCATTGGGCTGGCCGTGGACGCGGCTGGGATCGCGTTCGCTGTAAATGGCTGGACGACCGTGCGTAACGCCGCGGTCCGCTATGCTACAACTGGTGAGGCCACAGGCTTGGGAGGAAGCGAGAAGCACAAGTATGTCTGATGGCGACGAACAGGGTGAGGAATGGCAGCGGTTGGCCGCCAAGCTGCGCGACCACGCGGTGCAGTCGGAGGGTGAAAGCATCACGTATCATGCCCTGATGCTGCTCTGCGGCGCGGCCGCGGCCGAGGGCGGTCCGCTGGCGACGCCCAGTAACGCTACGTTGCTGCGCCTGGGGCAGCACCGCGCCGCCGGGCTGCGCCGCCTCTACGACGATCGCTTCGGCGCCCCGCCGCCCGACGCGGCGGGGATGCAGGCGTACCGCGTCCAGTCCCTCCTGGCGGTGGTCGAGGACGTGGAGGCGGGAAGTCAGGGGCAGTGAAGCCGGCGGCCTAGTCGTAGTAGTCCGGGGCATGGCGCAGCGTCGGCCACTGATAGGGGTCGTGGCCGTAGATGAGCATTCCACCCTCGTGCCGCGCCGTGTCGAGCAGGGCATAGAGGCTGCGGCGCGCGGCGTCGGGATCTTCGTAGAGATCCCAGGGCTCGGCCTCCACATGCTCCGCGCTGACGATGGCGTCGCCGCACAGCACCACCAGCCCGGTGCGCGGCAGCCGCACCAGCACCGATTGAAGGCCGGGGATGTGGCCCGGCGTGGGAATCACCTCAACGCCGGACGCGACCGTAGCGCCGCCGTCGAGGGTCTCGTAGCGCAAGGTGGGCAGGTTCCAGGGCACGATGTCGTAGCGGTCGTTCGCGCCGGCCAGCGCCGCGTCGTACTGCGCGCGCTGCACGAGCAGCCGCGCATCGGTGAACAGGCCGTTCTCGCCGCAGTGGTCCCAGTCCAGGTGCGTGCAGATCACCGTGTCCACGTCGGACGGGGATAATCCGACCAGCGCCAGTTGCGCCGTGACCGTCTGCTCAGCCGCCAGGTAGGGGACCATGTCAGGATCGAAGGGCGAGCGATCCAGAGCCGTCTCGCGCGGGCCGGCCAGGGCGGCAGGCATGCCGGTGTCCACCAGGATAGTGTGGCCGTCGTCGGTCCGGATCAGGTAGGCCGGGACGGGCACGACGACGTGTTGGCCCGCGCGGCGCGTCCGCGGCAGGATATAGGGGCCGTTCTCAAGGTCGATCGTGCCCATCGACAGGACGTACAGGCGCATCGGACACTCCTTCACACGCGGCATTTCCCGGAACGCTACGGCTTTGATGTGTCCCCGGGGACAGGAGGCACGATGACCTCCAAGTCGGTTGTGCGCACGAACGTGAGGCGATCACCCGGTTGTATCCCGGCGTCGCGCAGGACGTGCGCCGGAATAGAGGCTCCGTCCTCCGAGACGATCACCTCCGGCATATCCGCTGCTTTCCGCATCCTACATCCCCTTTCCGTCGATCGCTCTACCGTCCTGCATCCGTGCCAACGACTATCACCGCCAGTATACAATGCGCGCTATCAATAACGGCGGAGTCGGCGCAACAGTGTCCTGCGCGCTGCGCCATCCTTTTTGCCTCTCCCGTGGCGCCTATGTGACGCCTACGGTGCGCCCTCTGACCAATGTGACGATCACTTTTTAGCGTCGTTTGCCTATGATGTAAGCATAAAACATCATCGGCTTCCCTAAAGAAAGCCAATGGCTCGATAGCGCGCGGCCCATAAACATAATATAAGTAGGAGGGGAAAGAACGTGGAAGAGATCAATGGGATTGACGGGCCGGACAACCTGGGACCGGAGCAGTTTCCCTATCCGTCGCGCCGCATGCCCCTGCTAGCCGCGCATGGCGTAGTGGCCACCAGTGAGCCACTGGCGGCGCAGGCCGGCCTGCGTATGTTGCTCCAGGGCGGCAACGCGGTCGACGCGGCGCTGGCGACGGCGATTGCCCTCACCGTGCTCGAGCCCACCTCCAACGGCATCGGCTCGGACGCCTTTGCGTTGGTGTGGGACGGCTCGACGCTGCACGGGCTCAATGGCTCAGGCCGTGCTCCCGCCACGCACGACCCGGACCTGTTCCAGCGGCTGGGGTTGGAGACGGTGCCCCCGCGCGGCTGGCTGCCCGTCACCGTGCCGGGCGCGCCGGCAGCCTGGCACGACCTGCACGCGCGCTTCGGCCGCCTGCCCTTCGCCGCGCTGTTCGAGCCGGCCATCGCCTATGCCCAGGAGGGTTTCCCGCCGGGACCGGTCACGGCGGCCGGCTGGACCCACGCCGCCGAGGTGTACGCCAGCTCCAACAAGACGCCCGAGTTCGCCTCGTGGTTCGAGACCTTCGCGCCGCGCGGGCGCGGACCGCGTCCGGGCGAGGTCTGGACCCTGCCCGATCATGCCGCCACGCTGCGCCGCATCGCCGCGGAGGGCGCGGCGGACTTCTACCACGGCGCGCTGGCCGACCGCATCGTCCGCTTCGCCGAGGAGACGGGCGGCTACCTGACGCGCACCGACCTCGCCGCGCACACCAGCACCTGGGTCGAGCCCATCGGCGCCTCGTACCACGGCTACGAGGTGTGGGAGATCCCGCCCAACGGGCAGGGGGTCGGGGCGCTGGCCGCGCTCAACATCCTGGAGGGCTGCGACCTCGCCGCGCACCCGCGCGAGTCGACGCAGAGTTACCATCTGCAGATCGAGGCCATGAAGCTGGCCTTTGCCGATTCCCTGGCCTACGTGGCCGACCCGGAGCAGGTCGACGTACCCATCCGCGGCCTGCTGGATAAGGAGTACGCCGCGCGCCGCCGCGCCCTGATCGGCGAGCGGGCCCTGGACCCCGTGGCAGGCGATCCGCCGCGCGGCGGCACGGTCTACCTGTGCGCCGCCGACGGCGACGGCCTGATGGTCTCGTTCATCCAGTCCAACTACATGGGCTTCGGCAGCGGCATCGTCGTGCCCGGCACGGGCATCGCGCTGCAGAACCGCGGGGCCAACTTCGTGCTCGACCCCACGCACCCCAACCGCGTCGCGCCGGGCAAGCGGCCCTACCACACCATCATCCCAGCGTTCCTGACGCGCGGCGGCGCGGCGGTGGGGCCGTTCGGCGTGATGGGCGGGTTCATGCAGCCGCAGGGCCACGTGCAGATGGTCGTCAACGGCGTCGACTATGGGATGAACCCGCAGGTCAGCCTGGACGCGCCGCGCTGGCAATGGCTGGGCGGGACGCGCATCGAACTGGAGGCCGCGGTCCCACGCGAGGTGCGCGAAGGGCTGGCCGCGCGCGGCCACGAGGTCACGGTGCAGCACAACGCCGGTAGCTTCGGCCGTGGCCAGATCATCCGCCGGCTGCCCAGCGGCGCCTACGTCGCCGGCAGCGAGCCGCGCGCCGATGGCTGCGCGGTGGGCTACTGAGCGAGTAGGCAGTGGGCAGTGGGCAGTGGGCAGTGGGCAGTGGGCAGTGGGCAGTGGCCGCTTGCCGGTAGGGGCGTATTGCATACGCCCTGCGGCGTCGCTATTGCGCTTGTAAACGTCGTCCACTGGCAACAGGCCGTAGGGGCGTATTGCATACGCCCTGGCCCATGCTCGCCATCGGACGATGGTGCGCAAAGGGCGCAACGACCGACACAGGCCTGGCCGTGCTGAACATGCCCGGCTGAACGGCGCGTGGGACCTGTACTGGTACTGGCGGCAGCGGCAGGTCCTGCCACTCGTTGCGTAGCCCAGGGCTTCGTCGCGCTTACCCATCCGTCACCACAGTGGAGAGGCCGCGGCCGCGGCACGGTGGGGTAGTCACGTGCATCCGCAGTCACGTGCATTAATTACGTGGGTCTTTCATGCGCCACATAGTAGCTGCGTCGTGTAGCATGGTCTAGAGGGTATAGGGGCGCGTGCGCCACCGCACGATATCACCGGGACCCCTATGAGCGCTGCAACGCGGGGAGACAGAGATAGCACTGCGGCCAGGTATGGATGAGGTGGCGAAGAGCCAGAGGGGCGCCGTCCCGATGAAGTGGCCCCGGTGGTGGCGCCTGTGCTGGCTGATCGTCCTGGTCTGCGTCGGCCTCCTGGGCGTCCTGCGCTTCTCTCAGCCCACCGGGGCCACGGAGGAGGCGCAGACCTACAACTACCCTGCCACGTTCAACACTAGCAACCAAAGTGAATATCACTCCGGCGCGGCCATCGCCGGTGACCTGACCCTGCCCGTCATCCCCACCCAAACCTGGAACACCAGCAGCTCCAGCAACTCGATCCATGACGAAGGGGTTTTCGGCAAGTATGGGGCCAGCGGCAGCGGCAGCACCAGCGGCACGATCGGCGTGGCGCTCAAGTTGCATGGCGCCCTCGACGGACAGGTCAACGTCACCTATCCGCTGAACACGCAATTCGTGGTGGACCCGCCCAGCGGGGGCACGGCCACGATCCACACCACCTGGACCGCGGGGCAGGGGGGGGTGCTGGACACAAACCCGCCCGACGCCACGGCCTCGCTGGAAGGCACGTTCGGGTTCGCCGCCTCCGGCAGCGCGAACATCTGCCTCTACGCCTGCTTTGGTGGCCAAATCTTCAACTTCTCGGCGCCGGTGAATACGGCGCGCATCTCGCCCGTGGTGTCGGCCGTGTCGCTGGCGTCGCTCGACACGCAGTGCGCGTCGATCCGCGGCCAGACGATCGGTACCCTGGCCCTGGTCAAGAGGCTGCTCCAACAGGGTTCGGGCGTGGACTGCAGCGGCTATAAGTTCCCGCCGACCAGCGGCATCACCGGCCGGCTGGGGCTGCCAGCGGTGCTGACCCAAAGCTCGATGGCCGCGGATGGCACGTCGCTGCAGGCCAGCGGGTCGGGCAGTATCTTCGCGGTCAGTCTGGACGCGCTGACGGCGCTGACCGAGGTCCCGCTCAACTTCACCTACAGCGTATTTGGCATCAGCGGCGGCTACACCACCGTCAATCTGGGCGGGCGCTTTAACATCGACCTGGCACAGACGTTTACCTTCTCACCCCGGCCACAGGTCAGCCTGGACCTCGGCCGGCCGCTCAGCTACGTGGTGCTCGACCCCTCGGGCGCGACCGTCGGCAGCGGCGCCGGCCAGGTGGCTACCTTCCCCGCCGGCGATAGCGTGCGCGTGGCCACGCCGGCGGACGCGCTCTTCGCCATCACGCCGACCGTCTCGCTGGACGACAACACGTTCAGCAACGCCACGGCCTTCAACGATTCGGCCCACCTGGTGGTCAAAGCCCTCGACCTGCGGGGCAGCGCCTATGGCCAGCACTTTGCCCTGGGCCCCGTGTTCGACTATGAGCCGCAGCTCGGCTGCGTGCAGACGCCCCTGACGGGCCAGTACTTCGACCCCGCCAGTGGCCAGAGCGCCTCCCTCTACCCCTGTAGCTGGCCCACGCCGGCCTCGTCGTTCCGCCTGGGCGGCTTCAATACGCAAACCCTCAGCCCTATCGTGGTCACCGCGCCGCCCCCCACGGTAACGGGCATCAGCCCCGACAGCGGCCCCATCGACGGCGGCACGCGCGTGGTGATCCACGGCACAAACCTCACCGGGGCGGCGGTGGTGACGTTTGGCGGCGCGCCGGCCACCAATGCCGGCGTGAGCAGCGACGGGACGGCGCTCACGGTGGTCGCTCCCCCGCACACGGCCCATGGGGCGGTACCCGTGGCGCTGACCACGGTGGGTGGCGCCGCGACCAGCCCGCGGCAGTTCACCTATGCCGTGCCGGCAATCCCGGCCACCTGCCTTGATGTGCGCGAAGCAAGCGCCAACCCGCCCGACGGCGATTATACGCTCTATGACAACGGCCTCGCCTTCACGGTGCATTGCACGGGCATGGCCGCCACCCCCGCGGAATACCTGACCCTGGCCAAGACGGACGGCCTCTACAACGTGGCGACGCAGGCCAACGGCGCCGCAACCCACTTCTCGCGGCTGCGCCTGGACCCCCGCACGCTCACGGTCAATACGGGCGACTATACCTTTGCCAGCACGACGGGAGGCGCCCCGCAGCCCTATGGCTCGGCCGGCGACTGCCTGGGCGCGGGCTCGCAGCAGGGCACGGGCAATATCGACCTGACCGGCACGTCGTTCGCCATCAGCGATACGTTCGGCAGCGGCGGCGTCAACGCGGCGGGTAGCGCCACGTTTAGCGCGCGGGACCAGGTGGTGGCGCTGACCGGCGGCGCCTGCGGCTGGGAGGAGCCCCGCGCGGCGCTGAACACCTCGCCCAATGCTCGGACCGGCGGTTTCTACCTGCATCTCAAGCCCCTACCGCCCCAGGTCACAGGCAAATGGCGACGGGGACGCCAACGGTCACCAGCACGGTGATTCTGACGCCTACTGCCACAACCACGCGCACGTCCACGGGGACAAGCACGCCCACGGCCGCACCCAGCGGAACAGCAACGGCGACGGCAACACTGACCGCCACCAGCACGGTCACGGATACGGCTACCAGCGCGCCCACCACCACCGCCACACGCATCCCGATCTCAACCGCCACGGTCACGGCGACATCAACGGCCACCAGCACGCGTACGCCGACCCCTACGGTGACGGCAACAAAAACGGCCACCCTAACAGCAACTGGGACGATAACACCAACACTAACACCAACCACGACGAGGACAGCCGCGGCTACGGTTACGGTGACGCGCACGCCGACCGTCACGTCCACCAGCACGCGCATCCCGACCGGTACCGCGACCGACACAGTGATAGCGTCCCCCGTCGCCACCTCTGTGCCCAGCGCCACCACCATGCCGACCGCGACCAGTACGGCAACGAACATCCCCACCCTGACCGCAACTGAGACGGCCACGCCGACCGCGACGGACACGGCGACGGAGACCTCGCCTGACACCAGCACGCCCACGGTGACCAGTACCCCAACGTCACCCACCACGCCCACGCCGACCAGCACGCCGACCAGCACACCCATGCCTGGCCCCGCGCTGACGCTTAGCCCGCCGAGCGGCCACGTGGGCGCCACGCTGACCGTGCGCGGCACGCTGTTTGGACCGGCCGAGCCGGTGGTTCTCATGTGGGACGGCCTCAAGGGGCGGCGCCTGACCACGACGACCACAACGAGTGACGGCTCCTTCATCGTGCGCGTGCGAGCGCCGGAGAGCGTCTTTGGGCCGCACACGGTGCTCGCCGTGGACCAGCGGAGCGGCGGCAGGGCCAGGGCGACCTTTACGGTCCACGCCCAGGCGTGGCTGCTGCGCAGGTCGGGGCCGCCGGGCTCGGTCAACGCTGTCAGCGCCACGGGCTTTGGCGCCCATGAGACCGTCGCCCTCTACTGGACCACCTCCGCTCCGCGGGGCAGGGCGGGCCGCTTCCTGCTGGCCCGAGGCACGACCAACGCGCGGGGCAGCCTGGCCGGGGTCACCATCCTCTCCTTCACCGTGCCGGTGCGGCCCGCTGGCGGCGCCGCCATCGTCGCCCTGGGCGCCAGGAGCGGAGCGATGGCGCTCACCACGTTTACGCTGGTCCCCACGATGCATATCAACCCACTGCGCGGTCCTGCTAGCGCCTTGGTCACGATCGGTGGCGCGGGCTTCCGGGCGGGTGCTAGCCTGGCCATCGCCTGGAACTGCGCCAGCCGCGCCTGCGCCGGTCCTGTCCTGGGCAAGGGACGGGCAGGCAAGGCCGGGACGTTCAGCCTTGCCGTCCTCATCCCCGCCGCCGCTCGAGCCGGCGTCCACACGGTGGGCGCGGTGAGCGGCTGGCTGGGCCGCTGGGCGTCGCCAGGGTCATAGCCTCGCGGCTGCGGGACCTGCCGGACCGGCAGCAGACGCTACGCACAACCCTGGACTGGAGCTATGCGCTGCTCACCTCAGGTGAGCAGGTCCTCTTCGCTCACCTGGCCGTTTTTGGGCACGGATGGACCGCAGAGGCGGCGGAGGCCGTGGCTGGCGACGAGGTGGGGCAGATCGAGGGCGTGCCCGGGGCAGGGGTGCTGGAGACGTTGGCGGCCCTGGTGGACAAGAGCCTGATCTCGCACGGCGCGAGTCCGCCGCCGAGTCCGCGGGGGCCGTCTCCCGTCGGTGGATCGCGCTTTGCCATGCTGCAGACGATCCGCGCCTACGCCCTCGAACGCCTGGCCGCGCGGCCGGAGGCGGCCCAGGTCGGCGCGCGGCATAGCGCCTATTACCACGATCTAGCCGAACGCGCCGCGCCGCAACTGATCGGGGCGGAGCAGCTGTCGTGGGTCGCGTTGCTGGAAACGGAACTCGGCAATGTGAGGATTGCCCTGGCATGGGCGGCCGCCAACGACGCGACGGACGGACTGCGGCTGGCCGCGGCGCTGTGGCACTTCTGGGCGGAGTGGGGCCATCTGCACGAGGGCAGCGAGTGGTTGGAGGCGCTGCTCGCGCGCTCTGGCGCGCGCACGGCGGAGCGGGCACGCGCGCTCTACGTGCTGGGTCACCTGTGCAACTTCCGGGGTGAGCGGGCGGACGCGCGGCGCTACCACGAGGAGAGCGTGGCCATCGGACGCGAGGTCGGGGCTCTGGACGCCGTCGGCTACGCTCTGATGGGGCTTGGGGACCTGACGGCGGCGGGAGGCGATCTGGTGGGCGTCGCGCCGTTCTTGGAGGAGAGTTTGGCCCTGTTCCGTCAGACGGGAGCGGTGTGGGGCATCGCCGCCGTGCTCAACAATACGGGCAACGTGGCGCAACTATGCGCCGACCATGCCGCCGCCGAGGCGCTGTACCGGGAGAGCCTGGCGCTCTTCCAGGACCTCGGCAGCTCGTGGAACGTCGCCGTCCAACTGGTTAACCTGGCCAGCCTGGCCTTCGACCGCGGCGCCTACGCCGAGGCGCGCGACCTCAGCATGCGGAGTCTGACGCTGTTCGAGGAACTGGGGGAGAAGCATATCATGACCTATGCGCTGGACATCCTGGCCGCGGTAGCAGGTAGTCAGGGCGCCGCCCTGCATGCCGCGCGGCTCTTCGGCGCGGCCGAGGCCCTGCGTCGCGGTATCGGTGTGGCCCTGCAAGGCCAGGAGGAAGATGTCTATCGCGCCAGGGTCGCGGCGGCGCGCGCGGAGGTGGACGCCGTGGCCTGGACAACCGCCTGGACCGAGGGCCAGCATATGCGCCCGGAGGAGGCGATGGCCCTCTACAACGATTAGCGCGCCTATCAGCCAGGCGCCCTTAGCGAGGACAGTTGCCAACTGGCAACTGGCAGCTGCCAATTGCCAATTGCCAATTGCCTACCGCCTACCGCCTACCGCCTACCGCCCACTGCCTATCTCGTGCATAACCACGGGGATCTCGGCCAGCAGTTCGCGCGCCAGGAAGCCCACACGACCGATGCGCTCGGCCAGGCGGTCGCCGGCGCTGGCGCGCAGGTAGATGCCCCATGCCGCCGCGCGCGCCGGCTCGACGCCGCGCGCGGCCAGCCCCGCGACGATGCCGGCCAGGGTATCGCCCGAGCCCGAGGTGGCCAGACCCACGTTGTTGCTGGACACGTGGTAAGCCGGCGCGTCGGGCTCGGGCGACACGATGTACGTCTCAGCGCCCTTGAGCGCCACGGTCGCGCGCAGATCGGCCGCCGCCGCGCGGGCCGTGGCCAGCGGATCGTCCTGCACCGCGGATTTGTCGAGGCCGCGCATATCGGCCAGTTCGCCCGCGTGCGGGGTCAGGAGCGCCCGACCGGCCAACTCATGGAGAGCCGTCGCATCCTCCTTCACGCACATCAGCGCCTCCGCGTCGAGCACGACCGTCGCCTCGCCGTCCGCCAGAATAGGCAGCAGAGTCTTGAGCAGTTGCTGGACGGCGTCGTGGTCGCTCAGGCCCGGTCCCACCAGCACGGCGTCCGCCATGCGCGCCAAATCGGCGATCGTGCGGGCAGCCGAGGGGTCGATGCCTCCACCCTCTGTTTCGGGCAGCCCGACGACATAGGACTCGGGGATGGCGACGGCCACGGATTGGGCAACCGACGCGCAGGTGGCGATCTGCACCTTGCCCGCGCCCGCGCGCAGGGCCGCCGTCCCGGCCAGGATGACCGTCCCGGGCATGGTGGGGGCGCCACCCACGATCAGCACGCGCCCGCGTGCGTTCTTGTCGCCGCTCTCGTCGGGTTCCGGCAGTGGCCAGCCGCGCAGCAACTCGGGCGTCACCGTGATCGTCTTGTCCATTGTCGCGGGGTTATCATCCGGCATGTGCGTCGACCGCCTTTCGTGCGTCATGCTCGTGCGTCACGGGAGTGTCGTCGTCGTCGAGTGGGGCCGATAAGTTATACTCGTGCAGGGTCATGCGGCCGCGCACGCCGCGCGATGGGTCGAGGGTGTACCAGGTAACGGCGCAGTTGGCAATCTCGCCCGCGCGATCGATATCCAAGATCTGGCCCTCGGTCAAACCTTCTAGCAGGTAGCGCAGGCACAGGATGACCGCCGAGTGGCAGGCCAGTAAGACGCGGCGCCCCTGGTACTCGCGGGCGATCGTATCGAACAGGCTGCGCAGGCGCTCGGTCACGTCGCACCAGTTCTCGCCCTGCGGCGGACGGTAATAGAACTTGCCGATGCGACGGCGCATGGCCTCTTGCTCGGGGTAGCGCGCCGCGATGCCCATCCTGGTCAGCCCGTCGAGCAGCCCGAGCTCTTTCTCGCGCAGGCGCTCATCGACCACGAACGCGTCGCCGTCGGTATCCAACCCGATAGCAGTGGCGATGGCTCTGGCGGTGCGTAACGCGCGCAGGTACGGCGAGGCCAGCACGACCTCGGGCCTCTCCCGCGGTGGCATGGCCGCGAACCACCGTCCCACCGCCACGGCCTGACGCTCGCCAAGGTCCGAGAGCGGCACGTCGACGTCGCGGGTGGGCAGGTCGATCGTCTCCAGGCCAGCCGCGTACGCGGCGGCGTTGGCCACGTTCCCCGCGCTCTGGCCATGGCGCACCACCCACAGTACGTCCGGCCACGCCTGGCTGCTATCCTCGTCGGCCATGGTCAACACCTCATCCCATCCACTACAACACACCCAGGCCGCGCGTGGGGGACAGGCCGGGCAAGTTATCCCGGAAGCAAGTACCGCACCAAGGGGTATGGACAGCATGGCCGTGCCCCGTGATTGTGATGATGGATGCGCGAGGGCCTGCGACTAAAGTCGCATGGCACACCACGGACACTAAAGTGTCTCTGGGTTGGTCATCCGCACGACTTCAGTCGCCGTCGTTTGCCATGCGACTTTAGTCGCAGGCCGCGTCTCACCATCGTGGGGATAGCGTCATGTGCGTTATCCCCAGGGCCGCTGCCGCCGTTGCTCCCCTCTCCCGCGATCGCTGCCGCCGTTGCTCCCCTCTCCCGCGGTCGGGAGAGGGATTTGGGGTGAGGGTTGCCCCTGTTCAATGGCAGTGGCAGGCCCCGCCACACCCACCAGCGGCGCCGAGCCCTTCGTCGTCGCAGCCGTCCGTCGCGTCGGCGCCCTGGCGCCACCATTCGTAGGCCTCGCCCAGGGTCGACCCATTGAAGCCCTCCGCGCGCAGGCGAGCGACCGCGGCCTGCTCGCGACCCGTGAGGTCCGCGCTCAGGCGCTGGTGATCAGGCGAGGTGAGCATGGCCATGTAGTCGTGTTGCGTGGGCAGGCCGTAGAGATGGTGGAACGTCGTCAGGTCGCGCTCTGCCGTCTCGGTCGCCGGCGTGTCCGTGTCAAGTTGCGTGCTCATGTCGTTGTTGTTACCCCGTCTCCCTCTTATTACTTATTAAAATGGATTGCCGTCGGACCAACGCGTCATCGCCATCCCCGACAGGCAGGAATGACCAATGTCCCTATAAGTTTAGTGTGCCAGATGCCGGGGAACACCATACGGCCGGGACTCTCGGAACCTGCGACTGAAGTCGCATGGCAAATGACGGACACTGAAGTGCCTCTGGCGTAGCGTCCCGGGCGACTTTAGTCGCCGTGGTTTGCCATGCGACTTCAGTCGCAGGCCCACGGAGACGATCACAACCGGGCGCCAGGGCCGAGATGCTACAATGTGGCTGCGTTGAAAGGGAGATAGAGCCGATGATGCCGTCTGACTTTTTGTGGGGCGCGGCCACCGCCGCGTATCAGATCGAAGGCGCCACGCGCGAGGGCGGGCGCGGCGAGAGCGTGTGGGATCGATTTGCGGCCACACCGGGTAAGATCGCCGACGGCAGCTCGGGTGAGCCGGCCGACGACCACTACCACCGTGTGCGCGAGGACGTGGCCTTGATGCGCGAACTGGGGCTCAAGGGCTACCGCTTCTCGGTGGCTTGGCCGCGCATCCAGCCCGAGGGGCGGGGCGGTCCTAACAGGGCTGGGCTCGACTTCTACGACCAACTGGTGGAGCGGCTGCTGGAGAACGGCATCCGCCCCTTCGTCACCCTCTACCACTGGGACCTGCCGCAGGCCATCCAGGACCGCGGCGGCTGGGCCAACCGCGACACGGTCGAGCGCTTCGCCGAGTATGCCGACATCGTGTCGAGCCGCCTGGGCGACCGCGTACACGATTGGATCACGCACAACGAGCCCTGGGTGGTGGCCTACCTCGGCCATGTCGCCGGCGAGCATGCGCCCGGTCTGACCCGACCCGACCTCTACCCGCGGGTGGCGCACCACCTGTTGCTCTCGCACGGCACGGCGGTCCCCGTGATCCGCGGCAACGCGCGCGGCGGCGCGGCGCGGGTGGGCGTCACGCTCAACCTGACCCCGGTCGTGCCGGCCTCGGACAGCGACGAGGACGCGCAGGCGGCCATCATCCAGGACGGTCTGCGTAATCGCTGGTACCTGGACCCCTTGTTTAAGGCCGCCTATCCGGCCGACATCCTGGAGCGGCTGCCGATCGAGGTCGAGCGCTCCGACCTGGAGCGCATCGCCACGCCAATCGACTTCCTGGGCGTCAACTACTATAACCGCTCGGTGGTCGAGATGGGGCCGGACGGCGCGCCGCGTGAGGTGCGCCCACGCGACACCGACGGCCACCCTCCCGAGTTCACCGCGATGGATTGGGAAGTCTACCCGCGCGGTCTCTACGACCTGCTGACGCGCCTGACGCGCGACTACAATCCGCCGCTCCTCTACGTCACCGAGAACGGCGCCGCGTTCGACGACGCGCCCGGCCTGGGCGGCCGGGTGGACGACCCGCGCCGCATCGCCTACCTGGACGGGCACGCCGAGGAGATGGCCCACGCCATCGCCGATGGCGTCCCGCTGAGCGGGTACTTCGTCTGGAGCCTGCTCGACAATTTCGAGTGGGCCCTGGGCTACAGCAAGCGCTTCGGCATCGTCTACGTGGACTACGCCACACAAAAGAGGACGATCAAGGAGAGCGGCCACTGGTATGCGCGCCTGATCGCCGGGGAGGAGACACGCCCCTGACGGCGTGGCGTGCCGCCGTATTGTCGCAAGGGAGCACACCATTGACCGGGCCCGATCACAGGTAACGCCGTAGCATTGTCTGGAGGGTGACATGAGCATGCAAGGCGCACACGGAGGCGCGCGCGAGGACGACGAGCGGCTTGACACGGACGCCGAGGCGGATGGCACGGATACCGACCTGTCCGAGGGGTTCGAGGAGTTCGCGCAACAGCAGCGGGTGCGTCCGCCGCGTCCCGCCGGGCAGGCGGTCTACCTCGACCAGGAGGAGTTCGACGCGCTGGTGGAAGAAGTGCTGGATGGCTTGCCGCGCGAGTGGTCGCCGCTGCTGGACAACATGGCCGTGGTGGTGGACGAAGAGCCGGGCGAGGACGACCTGCGCACCGTCCCGCCGGGCTCCACGCTGCTGGGGCTATATCGTGGCGGCGCGATCCGAACGCAGTTCCTGGGCGGGGGACTGGCCGGACCCGCCATGAGCGCGCCGCCCGAGATTGCCCTCTTCCAGGGGCCGCTGGAGCGCGCCAGCGGCGACCCCGGCGACCTGCGCGAGCGCGTGCGCCACACCCTGGTCCACGAGATCGGCCACCACTTCGGCTACTCCGAGGACCTCCTGGACGAAGACGAGTGACGAGTGGTTAGTGGTTAGTGGTTAGGGACGAGTGTGGGTATGGTTGGTGAGCAAACGAAGCACGCCGCACCTCACTCGTCAATCACGTTCGCCCCAACCACGCACCTCACTCGTCACTAACCACTAACCACTCGTCATGCCATGCTGTGGACGCCAAGCACGAAGAGGACCATGAAGGCGGCCTGGATCATGGCGAAGAACGTGGTGACGAGGGCCGCGTGCCCCTGCCGCGCGTCCTGCCGGCGCGAGGCCCAGAGGGCCAGCAGCATAAAGGTCGGGAAGGAGACGACGAGGTAGCGTCCTATATTGTTCATTTCGCCGCTGGAGAGCGGCGCCAGCACCGTGACGACGGCGTAGAGCCCGTAGATCATGGGCAGGCGCAGCAACGCCCACACCATGAAGATCAGGAAGACCAGCGCCACGATGTTGTTGAAGAGCCAGAAGTTCCAATCCCCCGGGTCGGCCACCTCGGGATGTTGCAGCGAGGTGAGCAGCACCTGCCAGGGCGGCGTCGTCTGGCGTCCCCACAACTGCGAGTTGCGAAACGCGGCCAGCCAACTCCCCGTGTGGATCTTGGTGTAGACCATGAACAGGAACGTTCCCAGCGGTACCAGGGCAAGGGCGGCCAGGGATAACCAATTCCGCGCGCCACGGGCCGCCAGCACGGGTCCGCGCAAACGTGATAGTACCCATAGGCGCGCCTGCCGATGGCGGGGCAGTCCGTCGGCTTGCAGCGGCAGCGGCGCGTAGTGGTCGCTCAGCGCCTGCCACAGTTCCCAGGCCAGCGGGAGGAGCACGAAGACGCCCTGCAGGCGGGAGAGCGCCGCCAGGCCGCCGCAGAGCCCGGCCAGCCACCACCGGCGCTCCCGCGCGTAGTAGAGGGCCGCCATCGACGCGGCCAGCAGGGTCGACTCGGACGAGTTGGCCGACAGATAAAACGACATCGGGTAGAGCAGCAGGAAGAGCACGCTGCGCTCCGCCGCGCGGTCGCCGAACTCGCGGCGCACCAGGAGGTACAGGTAGATGCAGCCGATCAGCGCGGCAAGGTTGGAGGCGATCAGGCCGCCGATGAGATAGGCGGTGTTGCCACCGCCGAGCAGCCAGGCGAAGGGGCGCGTCAGCCAGGGATAGAGCGGGTAGAACACCCAGTCGGACGCCTGCTTCAGCGTCGACGCCGGGTAGTATCCGTGCTCGGCGATAAACGTGTAGAATCCGGCGTCGAAGCGCTGCCACATCAGCCACAGCGCGTCCGGCAGGTGCGTGCTGGCCCGCGTCGAGTAGAGGGTCAGGTTCTTGGCCATCAGGGGCATCGCGTAGAAAGCGGCGATCAGCCCGACCAGGAACAGGGCGAGGCGCGTGACGACGAAGGGGACCAGGACATCCCGGCAGAGCACGATCAGGGTATCCCGCCGCGCGCCGACCCGCTCCCGCGCGGGAGTCGTCGCCTGAGCCGACGCGTACCCACCGATGACATCCTCGCGCGCTGCCCCGCCTACTGCCATCGACTTACTCCTCCCTCCAAGTGACTAGTGGTTAGTGGTTAGTGACTAGAAAAGGTAGCCACCGGCCACTGGCGCTGTTTCAGGCCGCGTCCGCTTCGCCTCTCAGCATACAGCCCCACCCCGGCTCCGTCCAGCGCGCACCCTGTTGCACATGATACGGCGTCATACTGGGAGCGCGGGCATACTGAGAGCGCGGGCATACTGGGAGCGCGGGCATACTGGGAGCGCGGGCGGCCCGCCCGCATTGTTCGCACCCACAGCGGTAGCTGGTGCGCTCACGGGGTTGCCGCGAGGCCAGGAGGGTGAGACGCCCGCGCTCCCCATCGTCCCAGGGCTTCCAGGCGCCGACGACAATACCCAGACTCCGGGATGGTGACATCCAACATCTGATCATTGTGAGCTTACACCCACAACAAGTATCATCTGCTGAGAGGAGGCGCACCGCCATGGATGATCCGACGCGACGATTCTCCAATCGGGTCGACAATTACATCCGGTACCGGCCCTCATACCCCGCGGCTGTCCTCGATCCCCTGCGGCAGCGCGGGCTGACCGCGGAGTGGGTCATCGCCGACATCGGCTCCGGTCCCGGCAATCTCACACGCCTCTTCCTCGATAACGGCAACTCTGTCTATGGAGTCGAGCCGAATACCGAGATGCGCCAGGCCGGGGAGCGCCTACTGCAAGACTACCCCGCCTTTACCAGCGTGGAGGGGACGGCGGAGGCGACGACCCTCCCGGACGACAGCGTCGATCTGGTCGTGGCGGGACAGGCGTTCCATTGGTTCGACCATCAGCGCGCCCGGAGCGAGTTCGAGCGTATTCTCAGACCTCCACGCCTGGTCGCGCTGGTGTGGAACGAGCGCCGGCTGGCCTCGACCCCCTTTCTCGCCGCCTACGAGCGGTTGATCCAGGAGTACGGGACGGATTATGTGGAGGTACGGCATCGCGCCGCGGCCGATGCGGCGGACACCGCGGCGCTACAGGACTTCTTCGCGCCCCAGGGGTACGATCTCGCCACCTTTACCAACGAGCAGGTGTTCGACGTCGAGGGGCTGCGCGGCCGGCTCCTGTCGTCGTCCTACGCGCCCGCGGCGGGGCAGCCGGGGCACAATGCGATGCTCGAGGCGCTGAGTGCGCTGTTCGAGGAGCATCAGGCTGGCGGGGTGGTCATCATAGAGTATGACACGCGGGTATACTACGGCCATATCTAAAGGGTGATATGTCGTTAGGTGCTGGCAATAGGCGTTCTTCGCCCTGAGGTACAATAGGGCAGTCTCAACGTTTAGCGTAGGGTACAGCACATGGGCAAGATTGTAAACGAGGTTGTCAACTTATCTCCGATGGCCTTTGAGCGCATCGATTACAACGGCCGCGTTCTGGTCCTTGATCCTCCTCTAACCATCACGCCTTTTCTTGAGGAGGATCTCTATGTGCTCACCGAGGACAGCCTTGGCCTCCATGTGTTTGCACAGACGCGCGAACAACTGGCTGAAGAGGTGGCCGAACAACTCGTCTTCTCATGGCATACCTACGCGTTAGAGGCCCCGGAGCACCTAACCGCATCGGCGCGGCAACTGAGAGATGCGCTACGGCGAAGGGCACGGGAAGTTGCCTAATGCCTCGTGTGAAGAGTGATGTAGAGGCGGCCCTACTGACGAAGGGGTTCGAACAGCGATTAGGGGACCACAACTATTTCCTCGACTGTTGTGATTTGCGTGAGCACGTGAGCCATGTTACGCTCTCAAGGCAGAACGGTCTGCCAATTAGAGGGGGACACCCAGATGCAACTGCCTCTTGTCGCGCCCGCGCCCTTGGTCACGATG